>FZPS01000171.1_pt9 | contig 29125 bp, 33 predicted proteins | sample 1817821 | NCBI WGS metagenome assembly FZPS01 (sample SAMEA104158645, study PRJEB21678) | metagenome | place: Germany | collected 2015-04-21
CAATAGCAATTGCTCCTTTGTTTTTTGTGGGGACAAAAAAATTAAGGAGCATTTTTACAATTTTATTTTTATAATTTTTGGGTAAAAACAGAATTTAGAGGATTTCTACAGAGCCTATTTTTTGATAAAAAGGAAACCATTTGTTTAAGTCATAAGGCAAGAAAAAAGAAAAATAAATGAGGGAGAAAATAAATGAGAGGAAAATAAAAGAGAGGAAAATAAAAGGAAGGAAATAAAAGAAAGAAAAAATAAAAGGAAGGAAATAAAAGGAAGGAAATAAAAGAAAGAAAAAATAAAAGGAAGGAAATAAAAGGAAGGAAAAATTCAATTCCTTTTTTTAACCTTCCATTTAAGGAGTATACCGTTTTCGATTTTTTTAGCTGAAAGCAGTTCAAGTCCGAGAAGTTCGGCTTCCGTGAAACCTTCCCCGTCCGTAAAGGTTGGAGCTGTTTTCCCTCCTATTATCAGATTTCCAACGAAAGTATATATTTCATCAACAAGACCTGCGGAGAGCATGCCCCAGTTCAGGGTTGCCCCTCCCTCTACCATAAGTGTGTTTATGCCCATTTCCTTTAATTTTCTTACAAGCTTCTCAAGGTCAACTTTCTCGGTACCTGTTCTGATAACAACAGCTTTTTCTTCCAGCTTTCTTACTTTTTCGGCAGGCGCAGAGTTTGAAACAGCAATAATTCTTGTTCCTTCCCCTTTTTTGAAAATGTCGGCATCCAGTGGAGTTCTTGCCGAGCTGTCTACAATAATTCTTGCTGGGTTCTCGTCTTTTCCGGCGACTTTCCTAGCTGCCCTTCTTTCTTGAGATTTTACGGTCAGGCTTGGGTCGTCTGAAAGGACAGTTCCTATTCCTACCATAATTGCATCTGCCTGAGCTCGTAGTTCGTCCACTCTCTCAAAATCAAGTTTTCCGGAGATCCTGACCTGTTTCCTTTCCTTTGTTGAAAGTTTGCCGTCGGCTGACATAGCAGAATTAATGAAAATAAAAGGTTTTTCCATTTTTCTGGCTCCTGAAAAAAGTTTTATCGGAAGTATCTTTCATCAGAGTGCTTCCTGAGTGGAGAATATTGAGTAATTTAATGTTTCCTGGCTTTTTCTTTACCTCACGTTAAAGGATTTAACGATTTTTAGGAACAAGTCTTTGTTTAAGTTTACTCCATTTCTATCAGTGGCTTCAAAAGGTCATGGTCTCTCAAAAGCCCCTGAAGCTTGCGGTTAGAATTAATAATTGGAATCTGGTCAATCCGGTTGCGTTTCATTTTTCGTGCACAGTCACTGACAGATGCAATATATGTAGCTGTAATCGGCTCCTTGATCATTATATCGCGTCCAATCAGGTTGGGGACCTTAATCCTTGATACGCTGTAATAAATGCTCAAGGTATCTCGCATTGATTCCCAGGTCCAGGCATCATCGTCCAGACCTGAAGACATATCTGACATCTCTACACTATCTTCAATTACGCTGGCAGCAATAATATCCCTGTCCGAGATTATTCCTACGAGCTCTAGGTTTGCATCCAGCACAGGGACAGCTTTGACGGCTGCAAGCTCCATAATCCTGGCAGCAACAGGCAGGGGAGTCTCACTGTAAATCGCAACGACTTCCTTCTCCACATAGTCCTTAATTGGAATATCGATGTTCATGTCTGCAATTGTGCCTACGACATCTGCTACGGTAACGAGTCCTACAAGCTTACCATTATCCACTACCGGAAGTCTTCTTATGCCATGCTTCAGAAGCAAGCGTGCAGCAGTCTGCAGATCTGATCCAGGGGATATTGTTATCGGATCCCGTGTCATAAGAAGGGCCAGTTGCTCTTCTTCAGGGTTCTGTAAAAGGTTTGTTCTGGTTACAATTCCCACAACTTTGGAGTCTTTAAGTACTGGTACTCCCGAAATGTGTTTGTTCTTAAGAATTTTAAGAACCTCATCCCTTGAACCTGGAAGGGTTGCGCTTGCTACGTCCCTTACCATGATATCCTCAATGAAGATGTTTTTTGGCATGTGATCTACACCTTTGTATATGCTTAATCCTGGTTTTCTTTTCTTGTATATCTGTTCTCAAAAGGCTTCCAGTTGACAGAAAATCTTAACTCTGCTTTTCACTCCGGACTACCAGGACCGGGACTTTTGAGCCTCTTACTACTTTCTCTGCAACGCTTCCCATCAGAAATCTATCGAGCCCGGTTTTACCGAGGGTACCTACAACTATCAGGTCAGCATTATTGTTCTCTGCAAAATCTGTAATCTCATTGCTCGGATGACCTTCCAGCAGAACTTCTCTCACTTCAACCCCTGAGACTTCTCCGCGTTTCTTAACCTCATATATCGCTTTTTCCCCTTCTCTTCTCAGGGCCTCATACATTGCTTCCCAGCCCGCGTCCATAGGTATCGAGGAAAAAGAAGTTGTATCTACTACGTAAAGAGCGTGAACTGTGGCTCCGCTAAGTTTTGCAATCTCAATACCGTAAGAAACAGCTCTCTGGTTGTTCTCGGATCCATCTGTTGCAATCACTATATTCCGGTAAAATTCGCTCACCATATTTGTTCTCCAATTGCTTTACGAATGAAGTACCGATAGTATATCATCGGGTCTTGCCCGCCTTGTGATTCCACTTATGGGGTTCTTTATCCCTGCAAGATTATTTGAACTTCCATTCAGGATCATGAGATTAGCTTTATTCCCCTTTTGTATCGAACCCGTAGAATCAGGCCCCATTACAAAAGAACCATTAAGTGTGCAAATTTTAAATACTTGCCTATCATCAATAGAAAAAATCTTAGACATAAATTCCATTTCAGCAAACATATTTACAGAATTTAACATTACATTATCCGTGCCCGCAGCTACTCTTATTCCAGCTTCCAGCATCTCGGCAATAGGTGGCATTCCGGCTCCTGTAATGAGGTTAGATCTGGGACAGACAACGACCGGAATCTTCGCATCAGCCACGTATTCAAGATCTCTTTTTGTAGCATTTGTTAAATGAATCAGAAGATCCGGTTCGAGTGATAACGCTTCTTCTATATCGCTCGTATCTTTCTCTCCTGCATGGATTGCAAAGAATTTTTTGTACTGCCGTGTGCTGGCAGCAATACTCTCAAGCAGTCCGAGATCAAGGTCGTTTGTCCCGCTCATACCAATTCCGGAAGAATGCAAAAGAATCCTTCTTACTTCAGCCATTACAACCTGAAGAGGCAATTCTGGTTCAGCAGGTCTACCCAGTACCATGGGATGAAGTTTAAGTCCTTCGAGAGCTTTATTCAGGGCTGCTACCCCCACAACCCCTCCTTCCCTGAAATCCGCAAAAGCACAGGTTCCGGTTTCTATCATATCCAGTAGAGACTTTCTCATGTACTCGATAAGGGTTTTGTATGGCGTTTCTCTTAGAATCCTGTGTTTTAATCCGTCAGGAGGTTTTACAAGAGCATCTAGGTCTCTTTGAGTCCGGTATCCTGAAACTTTTCCCAGAGGAGGGTCCTTGAATACCGAATCTCCAAGGTGAGTATGAGCATTGACAAAACAGGGAGCTATTATGTTGTTAGAGTGTGTACGTTCCTCTTCAACCTCTGTAATTACTCCTCTATGTATGCAAACATATCCTTCGATAGGTTCCAGCTCAGGACCTGCAATAATTGTCCCGGGAATTATCTTTTCAGTGCCGTACATATATACGCACCTCTGCTATTCATTGAGCATCTGCGCCCAATTTGTGGAAAAGCAAACATATACATAGTATAATAAGTTTTCCTTCAAATTTTTACTATTATAGCAATCTTTTTGAGAATGTAGCTATTATAATGCCGTTTACAATTGAGGTCACTCTTTTAAGAGAAAATTGATTTTTATTATAAATATCTCCCATAAGTATATGCAATGTAACATACCCGCCGCTCGCCGACATTTTTATATATCAGTATGTATATAATATGGCTTCGTCGCATTGTATAGGTCCTTGCACGAGATAATGGAAAATCCTGACTGTGAGTGTATAGACAACCCCAATGCGGTACATCTATAGTGTGACACTGCCCGGCACGAGGGTAACTGAAAGTGACTGCGGAGAACCAGAGGATGAGCTTTCGGAGTTAGTGCGCTCGGGCTACAGCACTATTCTCTGCTGATTTTAAAACACTTAACTATAATTTTTGAATTATGGATCTATATCTTATCTTAAATCCGATTGGAGACTTTCTTCTAACTTAGAAACTTATCATTTCCAATTCTTTGCTTTGACAGGTATTTATAGAATACTTCCAGAAAGGTAAAACATATGTCTTTTGAAGAGGCAATCACAGATCTGGGTTCCGATATAATTGTTGATATCGAAGTTACTCCTGGTTCCAAGTCAGTCTTGGTTCCGAGCGGCTACAATGAATGGCGCAAACGGATTGAAGTAAAACTGACCAAAAGCGCCCAGAAAGGAAAGGCAAATGAACAGCTAGTTGAATGCCTTGCTGATCTCTTCAAAATTAGCAGTTCAGATATTCTTATAAATAGTGGAGCAACAAGCAGTAAGAAATCATTATTATTAAAAGGAGTTTCATACCAACGGGCGATTTCTATTTTTGGAGCTTGTTTAAGGAAATAAAATAGAAATTTAGGGAAAACTAGAGCTCTAATAACAGAATTTAGGTAGTAACTAAGTTTAGAGTAAGTCTTCAAGTTTTAAGAGTAAGTTTTTCCTCCTCTGAAAAGTATCTTATAGATTTTAAAAAAGCGTAATTTTAAAAGTTCGTATAATAACAGGTTGCAGACAAAGTGGCTGATCTTGATATTTACAGAAAAAGGCTTGAAAGGATTGAAGAGTTACTCTCCGAAATCTCTGAATATTCTTCACGGGGAGCAATTATCATAGTTGAAGGAAAAAGAGATGTTCTCTCATTGAAAAAGCTTGGAATTGAGGGCAATTTCGAACTTGCGACCCGGCACTCCCTCTTTAATTTTTCAGAAAGGATTGCCCAGCTTGGCAATGAGGTGGTCATATTAACTGATTGGGACAGACGGGGTGACCTGCTGGCTATAAAGCTTTCAGGATATTTCGAGAGCTTTGGCCTGAAACCTGAGCTTGAAATTCGAAACAAACTCAGACTCATCTCCCAGAAAGAAATTAAAGATATAGAAAGTCTTTATACCTATGTTTCCAGGCTTAGGTTGAAGACCGGGTACTGCTCAAAGCAGGATTTTCAATAAATCGATTTAAAAAAATATAAAGTTAATTTATAAAGTTAACTTTAAACTAAATTAAAATTTATAAAGTTAATGTTATTAATTGGCGAAGTTATTTTATTCTCTTTGCATCGGATTGGAGGTCTCTCCTTTCTCCTGAATGACCTCCATATTTTGTGGACTCTTCTGATGGTTAAATGTTCGGTCAAATTCTGGATATTTTGAAAACTTGCCAGCCAGTTCTTCAAACATTTTGTGTCTTGGACTGATAATGATTATATGAGCAGGAGGATGGATTTTCTTCAGCCTGCTAATTGCTGCACCTGCATGATTATTCAATTCTACCAATGCGGCAGAGTTACATTTTGATTTGAGGGATACGCCCATTACACTAACAAGAAGCTCATCAGCATAGGTCGGTTCTATGCGTTTTGGAGTAGCTGAAAATTGAATATGTCCGTATCGTTCCAGATCATGTAAGGCTATTTTTACTTTGTCCGAATCGTCTGCCCGGACTAATGCAAATGATTTCATTTTTTACACACCACCAATATACTGAAGTTATCCCCATTTCGATATGGATGTACCCCTATAATAATCTTTGTGTATGAGAGATGTTGAACAGGCAGGGGTTTTGGCATTTCTAGCCTCTTATGACCTTTTAATCACTTTTATACGCTATATATGGTCTTGGCCCCCGGCTGCAAAACTTTGTCTCTCTGCTGCAAGAAAAACTAAAAAATTATAAGGGTGCCTTGCAATTTCCTTTTTCAGATGTAGCACGCTCCTAGGTAATGGAGTCGTGTAAACATAGTTATATTCATCGTATATATATTCGTTTTGAAATAATATCGATCATTAAGAAAGCTGTTTTACTTATTCTTGTCGAATTTTTAATAAGTTATATTTCCTTTTATAATATAAACTGTGGGATCTTACCTTATAAGACAGTGTCATTAATATACTGTCTCAACAAATTAAAGTGAAATTGATTTTATCCTGTTGATTTTATCCTGTATATAGAACTATTAAAGATTAGCTTTCTATTTAACGAAATTGAAAATAAACTTTATTAAGATAAAGCTATATTTCATATGAATTTAAAATAAAGAAGAACTCAGCAAATTTTACTTCAGGCATAAAGACCTCAGATAAAAATATATGGAGTTAAGCCCTCCGAGTTATCAGCACTGCAAGTAAAAAGCTACTTGATAAGCTGTTATCTTTTGTCCAGAACTTCACTGTATCATTTACTGCAACAGTGTATAAAAGGTATCGAAAGTATTACAGTAAATGTCTTCACTTCTTTTCTTCCATGCCTACTTTCTAGATGTGGCGGGAAGATTTAATATATCTTAGAATTATGAATATACCGACATTTAAAGAAAATACCCTCACTTAAAGAAAAAGACACTCAATTTAACTCAGTACTCTGTATAATAATTTCAATATTCAATTTAACTCAATACTTAGTTTAATTTCAACATTCAATTTAACTCAGTACTCAATATAATAATTTCAATATTCAGTTTGATCTTATCATTGGTTCAATAGCAGGCCAAATCTGATGGCAGGATTCTTATTTAATAGTAAGATCACCGTTATAATTCTATAGTAAACTTATTATAATTTAATAGTAAGATCAATTATCTATAATTAAATAACAAGCTTGATAATTATATAGCGTATCGAAAATACCTAACCTCCAGATTCAATACTGAACCTTCAGTAAATTCATTAACATGATTACAATTTGGCTGCCCGATTATCGATGTGGGCACTCAGAAGTCATCATATCAAACGGTGTGATCATATGGCTGAAGATATCAAAACCAAAGTAATTCAGGCAAAAAGAGCATCAATTGAACTTTCCAGTGTAAACACAGAAATAAAAAATCGAGCGCTTGAGGCCATGGCTCAGGCTCTGGATAAGGAAAGGAAAGCTATTCTGGATGCAAATTCAAAAGACCTTGAATACGCAGCTGAACTGAAAAATAAGGGAAAGCTTACTCAGGCCCTTGTAGACAGACTTAAAGTGAACGATTCGAAGATTGATGGGATGATCGCAGGAATCAGAGATGTAATTAAGCTCGATGACCCTGTAGGAGATACCCTCTCTACTCTTGAACTGGACAAAGACCTCGTTCTCTACCAGGTGAGCTGTCCAATCGGCCTTATAGGGGTAATCTTTGAATCTCGACCTGATGTGGTACCTCAGGTTATGTCTCTTTGCCTGAAGAGCGGAAATGCGACCATTTTCAAGGGCGGAAGTGAAGCAAAAGAGTCCAATCGCACTATTTTCCAGATTCTTGTAAAAGCCATAGAATCCACCGACGGCATGCCAACTGGAGCTTTCCAGCTTATGGAAACCAGAGAGGAGATTATGGATCTTTTAAGCCTTGATGCCTATGTAGATCTTCTTATCCCCAGGGGCTCAAACGAATTTGTCAAATTTATCCAGGAAAATACGAAAATTCCGGTGCTTGGGCACACAAGCGGAATTTGCCATATCTACGTGGACGAATATGCGGACCTCGATATAGCCTGGAAGGTCTGCTTTGATGCCAAAGTTCAATATCCTGCAGTATGCAATGCCATTGAAACCCTTCTGGTTAACCGTAAAATCGCGGATGCTTTCCTGCCCAGGATGGCAGAAATGTACCTTGGGGCAGGAGTTGAGCTGCGCTGCGATCCTGACACTTATGCTCTGCTTGAGAATAAAGGATTTTCCCCACTTTCAAAGGCTACTGAGGAAGACTGGAGCCTTGAATACAATGATCTCATTCTTTCAATAAAGTACGTTGATACTATCAAGGAAGCAATTGACCACATAAACACTTTCGGCTCCCATCACACCGATGGAATAATAACCGAGGACGCCACCAGAAGAAATGAATTTACAGGGCTTGTTGATTCTTCTAGTGTTATGGTAAATGCTTCAACCCGTTTTGCTGACGGCTATCGTTACGGGAAAGGAGCTGAAGTTGGAATTAGCACAAATAAAATTCACTCCCGTGGACCCGTGGGCATGGAAGGACTGCTGATTTATAAATACATCTTGCTCGGGAAGGGGCAGATTGTTGCAGATTATGCTGGAGAAAATGCAAAGCCCTACACGCACAGAAAACTTGATCTTAAATTCGAAGATATAAACTGAGACCTGTCGAATGTTTGTGATATATTTATATATCTGAACTCAAATACCAGCGCAAATTGAATTCAAGCGATGGAATTCGGACTGCGGTTGCATTATATTTCAGCCGCACCTCCAAAATACCTTATGAGGCCTTGTGATTGATAGACAGAAAAAAATTTCTCAATGAAGTTAATAAAGTCGTTGTCAAAATCGGTACATCCTCAATTACAAAAAAGAACTGTGATAGTACAAAAGAAAATTGCAGTATTGATCCTGACTTTATGGAAAATATTGCAGCCCAAGTCTTTGAGCTTCGAAGGAGCGGAAAAGAAGTAATTGTGGTAAGTTCAGGGGCGATAGGTGTCGGGCTCTATGAACTGGGCATTGCTCCTAAACCTCGGGAAATACCTATCCGGCAGGCAGCAGCAGCTGTGGGGCAAAGTATCTTGATGCAGTACTGGAGCGAAGCCTTCGCAAAATATGGGATAAAAGTTGCTCAGATCCTCCTCACTTATGATTTCTATTCTGACAGGATATCTTACCTGAACCTGAGGAACAGTATCTCCACCCTTCTGGAATATGGGGTAGTTCCCATAATAAATGAAAACGACTGTACGTGTACGAATGAGATTGAAGCTATCTTCGGAGACAATGACAAACTCTCTGCAATGGTCGCAAGTAAAATCGATGCTGACCTCCTGATTATCCTTTCGGATATCGATGGTCTTTTCGATAAGAACCCCAAAACACACAGCGACGCCAGGCTCATCTCTCTCGTTGAAAAAATAACACCTGAGATCGAAAGTTATGGGGGTGACCCTACGAGTTTCAAGGGTGTAGGAGGAATGAGAACAAAAATAAAAGCTGCAAAGATCTGCAGCATGGCAGGCTGTTATGTCCTGATAACAAATAGTGAAATTGATAACGTGCTTCTGAAAGCTCTTTCCGGAGAAGAGATAGGTACCTTTTTCCTGGCTGAAAGGCACATTCGGAAGAACCGCGCCCGCTGGATCATTCTTGCAAAGGCTTCAGGTACTGTCCGTGTGGATGCAGGGGCAAAAGCCGCAGTTCTGGGGAAAAACAGCCTTCTTCCTGCAGGGATTATAGAGGTTGAGGGAAATTTTGACCGGGGAGATGTGGTAAGACTCGAATGTGAAGGTAGAGTCTTTGCAAAAGGAATTACAGATTACACTTCTGAGGAACTTGCCAAAATTAAAGGAGCTCATACCGACGAAATTGAGGGTATCCTCGGCTATAATAATTACAGTAATGTTATAAAAAAAGAGAATATCGGCATACTGGAAGAGTTGTATTGAATCAATTCGCAGGCCTGAAGAATCAATCTTGATTTTTCGGACCTGGGATTTGAATTAATTTCTTCTTGTCCGGACCTTTTATCAATCTGTCAAATTCTTTTAAACCTTCGATTCCTTTAAATTCTAAGCTGCTTTAAATTCTAAGCTGCTTTAAAAATTACTTAGTTCCTTTAGATTACTTAGTTCCTTTAAATTACTAAACTGATTTAAACTACTAAATTTCTTGAGATTACTCAATATTAACTGTAGATAAGTTTTAAAAGGCAAGTGCCTCTTTATTTGCTTTTATCTCAATAATAGGAGAAGTAATATATGACAGTTCAGAACCGAAAAATAGGATTTATCGGAGCAGGAAAAATGGGCTCTGCTCTTATGCAGGGAATTATAAAGGCCGGAATTGTAAAACCTGAAAATCTTGGTGCAAGTGACGTATATGAACCTTTTTTGAATGAGCTGAATTCTCAGCTTGGCATCAATGTATCAACTGATAATGCTGTTATTGCTCAGGCATCCGATATTCTTGTTCTTGCGGTGAAGCCCCAGATTCTAGGCTCGGTACTAGAAGATCTTAAACCTTACATAAATGCCGATAAACTTATCATCTCAATTGCAGCCGGTGTGCCTCTTGCCACTTACGAAAATGCCCTTCCTGAAGGCACAAGAGTCGTCCGGGTGATGCCAAATATTGCAGCTACAGTTTCCGAAGCCGCCTCAGGAATTTCCCCGGGCAAAAATGCCACCTCCGAAGACCTGAAAACCGCGCTTGAGATCTTTTCTGCAGTCGGCACTGCGGTACAGGTGCCTGAATCCCTGATGGATGCCGTTACAGGCCTTTCAGGCAGTGGGCCTGCATTTATCTTTCCTGTAATTGAAGCAATGGCTGATGGCGCTGTACTTGAAGGAATGGATAGGAAAAGTGCCCTCACTCTAGCAGCCCAGACTGTACTTGGGGCTGCAAAAATGGCACTTGAAACAGGCCTGCATCCCGGAGAACTCAAGGATATGGTTACCTCTCCTGCTGGAACTACCATTCAGGGCGTTCGTATCCTTGAAGAGGCAGGAATCAGGGCTGCATTCATGAATGCGGTTATAAAAGCAAGCGAGCGTTCAAAGGAGCTCGGAAAGAAGTAATTCCTTTTTTCATTTTTTTACTTACCATTTTATTCTTTTCTCCCTTATCGACTCTCGCCCTCAATTCCGGTTTTTATTAAATTTCTCTTCTTCATCTCAGTTTTATCCAGAATCAATATACTTTAATGATTATTTGTTATAAATTGGAGTAAATTTTATATAGCAGTTCTTCGTATAATATTTCGGATATATTAGACCAACCACACAAAATTGGAGATTCAAGAAGGTCATATTTCGTCTTTTCAGATTTTATTTCAGCTTTTGAACTTTTGCACCCTGTTTGCGATGAACTCTGGTGAAACGGAGTCTTAGACCTTCTTCGGTTCACCAGGAGGATCTCTTATTGGGGGGTAAGAGATTCTTCTATACTTACGCAACTCTTAAACTAACTCCACCAATTTACCTGTGCCTTACTTCCAGGCCCTTGAGATTTTTAATTCAATCACTCCAAATTATTTTTACTGTCTTTCTTCAGGCAAATAAACCAGTCAAGGCAGTAAACTTCATCCTGGACTTTCTCTAGCCTTTCCTCTACCTCATTCATTGAACGAGGAGTACGAATTATAACATCATCGCCTGGCTGCCAGTTTGCTGGAGTTGATACACCTTCAGCATAATTCTTCTGCATGGCGCTGATGAGCCTCTTGAATTCCTGAATGTTCCTGCCGTTATTTATAGGATAGTAGACCATTGCCCTGATTTTTGACTCGGGATCTATAACAAACGTTGCTCTTGCAGTCTGGATTCTTGAACCCTTTAACTGAACCATACCATATTTTTTGGCAACATCCATTCTTAGGTCAGCGATCACCGGAAATCCTATCTTTACATTTTTCATCCCTTTGTACTCGATTTTCTCCTCAATTCTCTTAAGCCACGCAATGTGGGAGAAAACGCTGTCTATAGAGACCCCAATGAGCTCAGTATTCATTTCTCTGAATTCTTCCTGCATACTGGCAAAAGTCATAAATTCAGTAGTGCATACGGGTGTGAAATCTGCAGGATGGCTGAAAAGAATTACCCATTTGCCTTTATAATCTTCAGGGAAGTTTATTGGTCCCTGAGTTGTCACGGCTTCAAATGAGGGTGCATCTTCTCCAATTAGCGGTATACATATTTTCTCATACTCGGCTTCTACCATACTCTCACCTGCACTTTTGTTTCAGAAGTTCCTGTATATGGAAACTGACTTCGAGTTACCGGGAGTGAGCACTAAAAAGAACACTAAAAGCATTGCTCTTCCCACGTCCTCCATAAGTAATTTTATGTATATTTTCATTCTTATAAATCTCTTCTCAAACAGCAATAAAATATTTTTCTGCTGAAAATTTTTATTCTTTAAATATTTTAATCAAACAGAGTCTGATACTGAAAAGCTAAGTGCTGATTTCTGTTAAAAAAGGGATTTCTGAAGTAAGTTTTTCCAGAAATTTTTTTCATAGAGCTATTCTCTATTAATAAAATAAAAAAAAGGTTGATAAAATAATGTTTAAAGAATTTTATGCTCTACGTTACTTTTTACTATCTTTTTTCAGGCACAAAAACCAGTCAAGACAGTACATGTTCTCCTCTGAATTACCGGCTCTTTCTTTTACGGCTACCATTGAACTGGGGGCTGGAATAATGACATCATCTCCTGGCTGCCAGTTAGCCGGCGTTGCAACTTTTTCAGCTGCATTCTTCTGAAGGGCCATAACTATCCTCTTGATTTCCTGCATATTCCTTCCGGTTGACTGCGGATAGTAAAGTATTGTCCTGATTTTTGCCTCAGGATCTATGATAAATACGGCTCTTACAGCCTGCGTAGTTGAGGCATTTGGCTGGATCATACCGTATTTTTTCGCAACATCCATCTTCAGGTCTTCTATTACCGGGAACTTGACCTCAAGATTTTTCATCCCTTTATACTCAATTTTCTCTTCTATCCTCTTGAGCCATGCAATATGGGCATAGACACTGTCTATGGAGAGCCCTATAAGTTCGGTGTTTATTTTTCTGAAATCTTCTTGCATGCTGGCAAAAGTCATGAATTCGGTAGTGCATACGGGTGTAAAATCCGCAGGGTGGCTGAAAAGAATAACCCATTTGCCTTTGTAGTCATCTGGAAAATTAATTGGCCCTTCGGTTGTCACAGCTTTAAATGCAGGTGCATCGTCTCCTATTAGCGGCATATGTATCTGTTCATACTCGGCCTGTATCATGTTTTCACCTATATTTTTAAGAGTATACCGTTTTATTTGGGATCTGGAGACTGACTTCTAGTTCCGGGAACTTAACCCCTAAAAACACTGCCCTTCCCCCTGACCTCCTCCATAAGTCATATCCTATAATTATTTTTGTTGCTATAAAGCTGTTCCCGAAAAAAGAAAGAAATTACCTTTGACTAAAAAACTTTTTAATAAACTCCTCCTCCATAAGTCATATCCTATAATTATTTTTGTTGCTATAAAGCTGTTCCCGAAAAAAGAAAGAAATTACCTTTGACTAAAAAACTTTTTAATAAACTGCCTTCTTCGAGATTTCTGTCTTATAAAATCTGTTGTATAGCGATTTTTAGTAAGTTTCTGATTAAGTTTAAACCATTTATTCAGTCGGACTTAGTATTTTTCTCTAACAAGTGCTTTAAAGCCTTTTTTAGGAGTCTTCTACTTTCTGACTCTATATTTTTAAAAAAGGAGTCTTTTGCGGCTTTCTTCTAGAAAGTAATTTATGCTGCAAATCCTTTCTTATATGGGGGTTAAATGAGGGAGTTTGTTAGGCCAAAGGTTGTGGTTAGTGGATGCCTTGAGTTTGATCACTGCCGATATAATGGGGATATGATAAGCAGCCCCATAGTGGCAAATCTCATGGAGTATGTTGATTTCCTGCCAGTTTGCCCGGAGGTGGAGTTAGGGCTTGGCATTCCCAGGGATCCGGTAAGGATAGTCCTTGAGAACGGGGAACAGCGGCTTGTGCAGTCCGCAAGCGGCAGGAATGTAACTGAAGTTATGGAAACATTTTGCACTGATTTTCTCAATTCTACAGGAAACATTGACGGTTTTATTCTGAAATATCGGTCTCCTTCCTGCGGCATTAAGTACGAGAGGCATCTTTACAGTGTCTTCTCTAGACCTTCGAGGTACACTTCTAACATTAATATACTCGTACATGCTTTCGGATATTTCTCAGAGGGAATATCTACTCAGGAGAAATCATTATTTTTTGATCCGATTCAGAAATACAAGGACGGAAAAACCTCTCTTTGCTCTGCAATTAACACTATCAGGGCGTGGGCTGTGCGCTTTGAAGATCAGTATCTTATGAATCAGACTTTTTTTGACCCCTTTCTGGAGGGTCTGCTGGAAGTGGACCATGTAGATTCCCACCACAGGGAAGATCTTTGGAAATGAAATCACAGACTGCAATCTAGATGGGGGCTAATTTGTGAAAAGAGCAGCCACTCTTTTTTGCTTCTTCCTGTTCATTTATCTGGTCGACTTCATCCTGGTATCGCCCTGCCCTGAAACTTCCACGGGTTCCTGTATAGGCGATACCATGGAGAATCTGGTAGGAGTAAATATAGTAAATAGTGAGCCTTGCAGTGCCTGGGTTACAGAGGAATCCATCAGTTCAGGAACATCGTCCCGAACTTACTCGTGGGAATACAAAAGCCATAGCTGGCAGCTTACCCTGCCTCTTGACGATGAACTTTATGAATCATATAAAGCCAGGACTCGAAACAGGGACTATGATCTATTTGCTTCGGACCCGTATGATGACTGGTTAATTAAGGAGATTGCAGACAGTTTGATCTCCCTCTCAAAAGCTTGTGGGCTTGAGGAAAGTGAAATACCGGGTTTTTGTGTTTCTTTTGTTCAGTCCTTGAACTATACCTCGGATCTCCAGAGTTCAGGTTACGAGCAGTACCCTCGTTTTCCTTATGAGACTCTTTATGAGGGAGGCGGGGACTGTGAAGATACCGCAATTCTCTCTGTAGCGCTTCTTCAGGAAATAGGTTGTGATGTTGTCCTTCTTGAACTCCCTGAACATATGGCTCTGGGAGTAAAATGCAATCCTGAGCAGAAGGGCAGGAGTTTTGAGTACGAAAGCCACAATTATTATTATTATCTGGAGACCACAGGTACTGATTGGCATATAGGGGAAATTCCCGAAGAATATGAAGGCCAACCTGTACGTGTTGTCCCTGTTTCCAGAAGACCCAAGATTAATCTTGATTTCAAAGCTCAATGCAAGTACTCAAGAACAGAGGGAATTGTCGATGTCAGTGTCACCGCAATCAATGTGGGTTCAGAAAAAGCTGAAAACATAACCTTTTACGTTGCCCTTCAGGCTAAAGATCAGCTCTCTTTCTGGGACGAGATTGAAAGTTCTCCAGTTGTAATTGAGCCGGAAGGGGTTTACAACTATACCGCAAAAGGGCTTAAGATTCCTGCAGGGGAGGAATTCAGGATATATGTGCAGGCGTTCGGGGAGAACTTTGTATCTGAAGATGTAACCAGCGATTGGGCTAGAATCTAAAAAAACATGAACCTCTGAAAGATCCTTCAAAAAAGAATTATGTGTAAAATTCTAACTTAAAACCGTCGTAAAAATCAATAATTGTTAACTTTCTAAATAAAACGGATTGGCTTCTAAGGGTTTAAATTCTACATGTTTATCTAAGAACTTATGAGGAATGTGCCAAGATATTTAGAAAAACTCATTTTCTATCTTAGCACTATTCGATGACTAATTTGATACTCGTTAGTTGACCCTTTATGATTAAATCAAAAAAGGATTATTTGTTCTATTTAAAAGCAGATGAGATTGCACTCAGGAAAAAAAGAGGTACAATCCAGTATTATATAGATTACTTTCTGGATGATATCTGGAGATTTGAGAGATTACTAAGAAAAAGAGAGTACTATATAAATTGTAAAAAAAGTATTATATAAACCATATAGTCTGTATCTTTTTTCAAATTCCAAAGACTAAGTACGAAATTAGGATTTACTATCCCTCCGAATGTATTTGGTCCTGGATTATCTATTGCTCATAAAGGTACTATAATTGTAAATAGTAATGCAAAAGTTGGCGAGAATTGTCGCATTCATACCGGCGTAAGTATTGCAACAAACGTCTTTAGTAGGGACTACAAATCCAGACCAGATTTTGTATTGCCCGTGCCAAAAATAGGGAATAATGTGTATATCGGTCCTGGTGCTAAAATTTTTGGAGATATTGAAATTGCAGATGATATAGCAATAGGTGCAAATTCAGTAGTAAACAAATCCTTTAAAGAAAAGGGAATTACAATAGCAGGAGTTCCAGCAAGAAAAGTTAGCAATGAAGGATTTGATAAATGCTATTTTAAAGCTACAGAAATTTTAAGAAAATCTCAGTAGATTTCATGATTGGTTTGTTATATGTGAGGATTTTCAGTAGTTAGCCTTAGCCCTTGACACTGATTTAGATCGGTTTTCTACAAAGCTATTAAAAAACCAGCTAAAATCAACTCACTTGCAAACATATAGAGATTCTCGATAAAATCTCCTGTTTTCAGAGTTACTTATTTCAGAGTTACTTATAAATTGAATCTCAGCAATCTATTATGTAGCTTTTATAAAGCTTAAAGCATTTTGTAATTAGGGGTGGTCAAATGAATAGGTTGTACAGATCAAAGAAGAACAGGATTATTGCAGGGGTATGTGGCGGGATAGGTGAATACTTTAAAGTTGATCCTACGCTTATACGGCTCCTATGGCTGCTTATCACTATAATGGGTGCAGGAACAGGTATAGTTGCCTATATAATAGCATGGATTATAATTCCTGAGGAGCCCTGAGCTTCTCCGATAAAAATCTAAATCTCTCCTCTGGAAAACCAGAAATTTAAAAAAGCTAATATTTTCTTTCAGATTAGTCCTTTAGTAGAATTCATAAAATAGTGGGTCTCCCAAAACGCTTTGATTGACTCACTATTCTATGCTAGCTCAAAGCTTAAGCGGCCTGGTTAAAAAGCTGGTCTATGAACCATTCGGGATCGAACTTTTTTAAGTCCTCATAACCCTGTCCTATCCCGAAAAAGAGAATTGGCTTGCCTGTGATATAGGCAATGGATATCGCAGCTCCTCCTTTGGCATCAGCATCTATTTTTGTCAGAATTGAACCATCAATTGGCACAGCTTCATTGAACTGTGCAGCCCTTTCAACTGCATCATTCCCTGCGACGGCTTCATCTACAAAAATTATAAGATCTGGAGTGCTTACCCTGCAGATCTTTTCCATTTGTGACATAAGGTTAAGGTTAGTATGCATACGGCCTGCAGTATCGGAAAGCACGAAATCTATCTTATGGGCTTTTGCATATTGCACTGCATCGTAAATAACTGCCGCAGGATCGGCTCCGGGTTGATGCTTAATCATTTTTACTCCGAGTCTGTCGGCATGAATCCCGAGCTGATCAATGGCACCCGCCCTGAAAGTATCTCCTGCAGCAAGAACCACAGAATAATCCGATTTCAGCAATCTGTGCGCCATTTTTGCAATGGACGTTGTTTTCCCTGTCCCATTGATTCCAACAAAGACAATATGGACCGGTTTTTCCCTGTTCCTCACATACTCGTCAAAGTCGAAGGTATTGGCAGAGACCACATCGTAGATGGCTTTTCTAAGGGCTGCCTCTACAATATCTCCGGTATTGCTCCCAATCCGCTTTGTAGTACCTGTAAGCTGTTTTTTCACGGACTCCACAATTGCTTCGGAAACTGAAAGAGCGAGGTCACTCTCAAGAAGCCCCATCTCAAGTTCCCAGAGAGGCTCTTCCAAGTCTTTACTATCCAGATAGACCTCCCTATTGAATACAAGAGCTTTCGCTTTCTGTGCAAACCCGACCTTCGAGGAAAATTTTTTAAAGAAGGATTTTTTTTCCTCAGGTACTTTTTCTTCTTCCACAGGTTTGATCTCTGCAGCCTTCTTTCTCTCTTCAAGTTTTTTCCCGTATTCGGCCTTTTTCCAGTCTTCAATCCCGACCTTTGAAGGGGCACTCGTTACAGGTTTGACTTCTTCAGGTTTGACTTCTTCAGGTTTGACCTCATAACTTTCCTCTTCTAGGAGTGTCTCAGGAGCTTCTTCCTCTGGAATGGGCTCGATCTCCTCTTCAAAGCCCTCTTCGGACTCAGGCACAGGTTCTATTACCGGTTCGATTTCTACAGCTTTATCATCAATAGTTCTGCTGAGTGCCTTCTTAAAATTCCCAAGCTTTTCTTTGAATTTGCTGAACACAAGATCCCATCCCAAAGGAATTCAATAAAAAATAGATAATTAATTAAAAATAAAAGATTTTGTTCTCAAATGGGGTTTTGAGTTTTATCCTTTTTATCCGGGCCAGGTTTTATCAGGCCAGGTCGGGTTGCTGAAGCCTTGCAGCCTCGGATTCTAAGGCTTGCATACCCTGTATATAGTTAGTCAGTGAAGCATTCATCTGTTGGAGAATTTTCGTAAGCTGCTCTTTGCGGCGGTTAAGAGTCTCAATGGCTTCATCTGCTGTTTTCTCTGCACTGAAGCCTGATCCAAGGTCTACAATAACCCTATCTGTATTTTTTATTTCGGCATGAACGAATGAGCCAAATCCTATAGGGACCATTGTTTCGGTAATCTTCCCCTCCACTGAAGCGGTCTTAAGCTCGTTGATGGTTACCATTGTCTGGTCACAGCTTGTAATGGAAGCCTGAACCATGTTCATCTGCTGCCTTAAGGCCTCAGCCTGTCTCTGGAATTCCTGATATCTGGCTGCCAGATTTCTGACATCTTCACTGACTTCTGCCATATCCTTCACTCCTCAGCAATGCTTTCGATCTGGATCTGGTTTCTCTTAATACCGTGCTTGCTTCCGAAGATAGAATAAACCTTATCCGTTGCGTTCTTTTCATTCTGACTTTCGATCTTTTTTGTGAATTTTTCCCAGGAATTTCCTGCTTTAAATTTGCCTTTAACAATATAATTCTTCATCTTGGTCACACTCTTGCTGTAGCTTTATTCCGTAACAGATGGATGATTTGTCTCACTCTACGAATCCCAGAGCTTCTTCAATTCTACCGAGTTCGGGTCCTGTAGTATCCGAACCTGCCAGATAGCTCTTTGAGTTCGCAAGCAGGCCTGAGCCGAGCATCTGAGTTCCATAGTTCGTAGTTCCTATATATACCGGAAGCTTGAAGATATTTTCCAGTATCTCCCTTTCTGAGGATGTAACTTTCGGGTGTACCAGAAGTCCTTTGTTTGTGACAACTCCTGCCATCCCTACATTCTTTATCCCGGCAATCGTTCCCCTGTAAACTTCTACCTCAAGGACACTGGCAATTGTCTCAATAGCTCTGTCCGACAGCTCAGGGTGGACAAGTGCTGCAGAGTCGTTTGCAAGTACAATGTTTCCGACTGCATTCAGCCTGCCCGGGAGAATTTCAGCCTTAACTCCTGTCAGTTTTTGGACCTCTCTGGTATCGGTCCCGTATGAAAAAAGGAAGCCGTTTGAGTTTCCTCTGGAAAGGGCTCCGATCACAACGCTTCCATTAACAAGAGTCTCAATAGCCTTTACGTCAAGCGAATCCTCAAGTATGGCACAGGTTTCGGGCTTTGTGCCGCGAGGGACAAGAACAAAATCTTCCGTGCAGGTTGCAAAGACCCCGATAACCGGGGTTTCGTAGATATCCACTGTTCGAATCATATTCTTTGAAGCTTCGCGTTTTCTTGTATATTTTACTGGGCGAGTTCTGCATGTACCTCGCCATCTGCGAATTTTACAGCTCTGACCCGGATGGAGAGAGGAGGCTTCTTACAGCCTTTTTCCCAGAGACGCTCGTTAATTGATTTATCCAGTTTGACCTGTACAGAATCAACCTTCATGTGCCTCATAAGAAAACCTCTTACTTCAGTAACTGCCCTGTTGGCTCTTTTCCAGGCAGGTACTCTCTTTACGTCCCTGAGAGGGATGGTATATATCTGTTCTTTTACCATGTCGTCTGCCATTTTTCCCACCTTCCTTGCTTACTTCACATCAAGGCTTCTTCTTCTCCAGTGCCTGCGTCTGGGATGACTCACGACCTTCCGGTTAGTTTTTACAATAACCCACACTGGAACGCGTGTGTTCTGCTTGTGTGCCTTTGCCAGGCGCCTCTTCTGTCCTTTCATGTTATGACTCAAGTGGATCACACCTGTTGACCTGTAAATAATTTAATTCTATTAACTTCTGGTTATATCCGATAATTAGCTGATTGTGATTGTAACCCTTGCATAATTGAGGTTTTACCCTGCTAGCTTTAATGGCAGTTTTTAAAACCATATCCGGTAAATTCTATGAGGGTCTTGGTTGATCTGCAGCAGTATAAGGGTTGAATATAACTCGATTATCGTATAAATCTTTATTCCAGGATTTTCCCTTCCGGAAGACTTCCCGATTTCGGGGAATTTCTTCTTCAGGGCAGTTCTTTTCTGGAAAGCACGTGGGACTGGATATGGGCAGGAAACAGTTCCTTTATTTTCTCTTCACCGTCTCTCTGCCTGATTAACTCCCTGAGCTCGGTTTCGTAGTCCGCTTTCGGAGTACTCTCACTCGGTCCCTCTTCAATCCTCAGATAGCGCTCTACAAGAATACTCACGGTTTTTCTGCCATATCCCTTCAAAGGGCAGATATACTGAACTCCCAGCCGGTCTTCGATACTTCGTATCTGTGAGATCGAGAGCACAGGAACTCTATCATCCCTTCGGGTTCCGTCTGCAATGAATTTTACTTCAGGGTCCGAAGCAAGAGTTTCTACGGCTTTCTCGTGAATGTAGTTAATGGCGTTTTTCGGGAAACCGTCTTGCATTATTTTCTCGTAAGCCTTTTCAAGGATTTCCCGCTCCAGAGTAAGAACCCTGTGCGGAAATCCTAATTCTTTTGCAGTTTTTGCTGCCAGCTCGCCATTTGAGAGCAGGCCAAAGCTGCAGGTTATGAGTTCTATCTCAAAAAACGGTTCCATCAAAAGGGCAGAGAGCGAACTGTCCTTGCCTCCGCTAAAGAGGACCGAAATTTTCATTGTTTTTAAATCCGGGTTATGGATGTCTTACGTTTTTTCGGCTGCATCCTCATAAGTAGCTTTTTTAGTTGTTCATCGTCGATTTGAGACGGTAGCCTTCCAGTCTGAGCAAGCGAGATCAGCTGCATCTCTAGCTGTTCTCCAAGAGCCGGTCTTGACATTTTTAGGGCGGTAAGGCGTTCTCTGGCTTCAGGAGTCAGGATTTGCCTCAGGATAGCCTGCTTCTGAGCTTCCATTTCAGCTCTGGCCTGTTCCTGCTGGTAAGCTGCCTGAATGTCAGACTGCTGGTTTTGCGCCTGCTGCCTCTGGATCTCTGCTAGCCGCCTTTTTCGGATTTCATTGAGTTCATCATCCATTGTAGACATGGCAATCACCCAAAAAACCGGTTTTCCGGAGCAATCTGGATTAAACTTAGTTATCTGTAAGAGAATCCCTAGAAATTTTCAGGATCCTTCTGTATGGGATGTTCTCAGTATTTTGCAAGTTCAGGGATCTTCTCAAGAAGTTCCTGCTTGAGCTCATTTGCTGCATTGTCAAGCATGGAACGTCCCTTTGCAGATACTGTTCTTCCGTCCTTTACTTTTTGCAGGTAACCTGCAGCCTCAAGCTGCTGTACTGCTTTTCTGGCTATCGAACCGCTACCTTTTACTTTGTGACCCGGCTTTGATCCGTTGTCTTTCTTTCCACCGTATACTGATCTGAGCCTTTCGATTCCTATAGGTCCGTCAGTATAGATTTTTCTCAGGATTGCGGCGGTTCTGATATACCACCAGTCGTCGTTGTTCGGAGGGAGTTCCTTGTGAACTCCAGTCTTTACGTTCTTTGCCCACTCAGGGGGAACGATATTGTCGTTTTCTTTAAGGATAGCTGCAACCTTCTCAATAAGCTCCGTTGCAGGAACATCAAATACTGTTGTCATGCTCGCCACCTTTTCTAAATCAGGTTATCTTTGTGCCGGGAAGAAGCGCCGATTCCTCTCCCTGGCTGCCAGAAATATTTTTCCCGAAGTGAGGTAACTCTTCTCTTTCGGGAGATTCTTTCCATTCTTTGTAGCTGGATTTTGTGGACTCTATGGTTTGGGCTTTCAGCCCGATAAGCCGGTAAGCGTGATTTTAGTTTAAACTGGAACGAGGTTGATGCATTTATATATTACTGTGTATGGATATTCATATACAATCGATCAGGTGGTTTTGTATGTAAAACTTCAAACTGAAAAACGATCTAATTGTATAGATTGGCTCCTGTCAATTGACGCAAGTGCCAACATCCAGCGTAATTACCTTCAAGCTATAAAAGCATTGTGCGAGTTCATATATAAATGCTTAATGAACATATTTTGAAAGCTAATATGAAGATAAATCCAGTTTGTTGATGAAATCGATATGAACCAAATATATCTTATTGGTTTCAAGAAGTTTCTGTTTTGGCAGGACTTTTCCTTAATCCGATAACCAATTTCATCATGCAATTGATTAAGGAACTATAATATTCTCTTTGATATGTTCTCTTTGATATGCTCTCTTTGATATGTTCTCTTTGATATTTCAATCATTATAACAACCGGTAAAACATTTAAACCTCTTAAAGGTTTTCTAGGATATAATAATGAGAATAAAAATTTGTGGTATTAAAAGGGTCGAAGACGCTATTATGGCTGCATATTGTGGAGCTGATGCGGTTGGATTAGTAGTGGGACAAAAACATAATTCAGATGACTTTATTGACAAACATTTAGCTCAAAAAATCGTGAAAGAGTGCCCACCTTATATTTCTCCAGTTTTAGTTACAGAACTGGATGACGCTGAGGAGATCTCTAATCTAGCGAATGAGATAGGTGTTACTTCTATCCAGTTGCATTCTGATTGTACAGTTGATAGTATCATATCACTGCGCAAAGCCTTCCCCTATATAAAAATAATTAAAAATTTTCATGTTAATGGGTTAGAAGTTATTCAAGCTATGAAACCTTTTGAATCTGTGGTAGATGCTTTCATCCTGGATACTCTTGATTTAGCCAATGATAAAGTAGGTGGGACAGGTTTGGTCCATGATTGGAATATTAGCAGAAACATTGTTAAAGAGATATCAAAACCAGTTATCTTAGCAGGTGGTCTGACTCCTGAAAATGTTAGAGAGGCTATACGGTTTGTAAAGCCATATGGTGTGGACGCCAGCTCCGGGCTTAAAGATTCTGATGGTTTCAAAGATAAAATGAAAGTGGTTAATTTCATATCTCGCGCAAAACGCGAATTCTTCAATATCAGAAATCTACCTCTATAGAACTGAACCCGGGTTTTTAGAGACAAACACATAAGGGGAGAACGTAAAGCCAGATAATAGAAAAAAAGCAAGCTGCGAGGGCGAAAGAGCTTCACACACTCCGAATAAAGAGGTAGGAAAACGCAGGAACCAGAAAAGAAGACAACACAGGGAGGAAAGAAGGCAGAGCAGAAATGGGGAAAATACAAAAATAGACAAAAGTGATATTGACAAAAGTGACCGCAAAAATAACAGCATTAGAGGTTCTATGATTAAAAAAGCAACAGTTTTTAGGCTCCGTAGAAATCCTCTTAAATAGCCAATCTTAACAAATTAAAACTAAATTGCCTGATTCATTTTGCTGAAGAACTTTAAGTCTATTGATGACGATTAAGTAGGTTTTCTACAGAGCCGTTATACATTTCTTTAAAATAAGTTATTACCAGCAATTTCCCCACATCATTTAATTCTGGTACTTAAGCGGTCTCTTAACCAATCAATTAATCCCTGAAACGCAATAAGTAATTATTACATATATTTATCAGTTGTGTTCTTTGATAATTTTCAGATTCTCTTCATCATAGAAATCACCAAAAATAATATAAAAATATATCTATAAAATATAAATGTGCATTTTCTTATTTTTTGCTTTCTTTATAGAGGGAAGGATTTATGTAATATTGTGTTTTCGACTCTTTTTAATTGTAAGTTAAATATTAATATACTGAGGTAATAAGCACTGGAGAAAGTAAGGGGTTAACGTACCTGATGTACGGGTAACTATCTTAGAATAATCACACAGGGAGTGCCTTATCTACGGTACCGCCTGAATAACATTGAATCGAAAACGAGGCATACAATTGACGAAAGTTGTAGAAATCTCTCCAACCACGAGACATGAAGGCCATTCAAAGCTTACCATGAAGGTGAATGATGAGGGTATTGTCGAGCGAGGAGACTGGCTCTCCATCACCCCGGTCAGGGGTATTGAGAAACTCGCCATAGGTAAGACGATGGAACAGGTCCCGAAGATCGCTTCTAGGGTCTGCGGTATCTGTCCCATAGCCCACACCCTGGCAGGCATCGAGGCTATGGAGGCCTCGATTGGCTGCGAGATCCCCACGGATGCTAAACTCCTGCGGGTAATTCTCCACGCCGCGAACCGCCTTCATAGCATCGCCCTGCACAACATCCTGATCCTTCCGGATTTTTACATCCCTGGGACGGAAAAGAAATTCAACGTTTTCGCCAAGGAGGAACCTGTCAGAAGCGTTGCGGCAAGGATTATCCGCCTTCGTGAGATCGGGCAGACCATTGGAGCCATCGCGGGTGGCGAGGCAATCCACCCCTCCAACCCGAGAATTGGTGGAATGTACCGCAACGTGAGCCCTCTTGCAAAGCAGAAGATGGCAGACCTGGCGAAGGAAGGGCTTGTCCTTGCTCATGAGCAGATGGAGTTCATGCTCGATGTCATAAGGAATATGCAGAGCTTGGAATACATAGACGTCGCAGGCAAGCAAATCCCGATCCCCAAGACGCTCGGGTACCACAACCAGGGGGTCATGGCCACATCCCCGATGTACGGTTCATCCAGTCTTGACGAAAACCCCACATGGGACCCCTTCCGATGGAAAGAGACTCGGCCATGGGAATGGTACATGGGCGAGGTAACCATCGATCTTGAGGATCCGAGTTATCCAATAGGAGGCACAACAAAGGTCGGCACCAAGGCCAATCCCCAGATGGATGCCTGTAACAGCGTTCCGACATATGATGGTCAGCCTGTTGAGGTCGGTCCGAGGGCCAGGCTCGCCACCTTTAAGAATTTCACCGAGAAGGGCACCTTCGCCCAGCACATCGCCAGGCAGATGGAGTATCCTGATTGCCTTTATACCATCCTTAAGTGCCTTGATTCCCTGAATACCTCAGGCAAGGTTGTTGCCGACCATATTCCACAGGGAGATGGGTCTATGGGCTGGGCTGCAAATGAGGCTCCACGCGGGACCGATATCCACCTCGCACGGGTTAAGGACGGAAAGGTGCTGTGGTATGAGATGCTTGTGCCCACCACCTGGAACCTTCCGACCTGCAGTCGCGCTCTGACGGGAGCACCCTGGCAGATAGCCGAAATGGTTGTCCGGGCTTATGATCCGTGTGTATCATGTGCAACCCACATGATTGTGGTGAATGAGGAGGATAAAGTAGTCGCCGAGAAACTCCTCCAGTGGTGAGACGAATGGAATCGCTGTACTCCGAGATCGTGGTGGCAGGCTGCGGCAACCCTCTCTTTGCGGATGATGGGTTCGGACCTGCAGTTGTGGAGAGGCTCAAGGAACTCGAGCTTCCAGAGAATGTCACGGTCGTTGACGCGGGACTCGGGGGACCCCATTTCATCTTTACCCTTCTCAATCCCGAGTCTACAAAGACTCTTATTATCGTGGACATCGCGGATTTCAGGGGGGAACCAGGCGAGCTCAGGTGGCTCTCAGTTGACGAGCTTCCTGTAGGAAGCTATCGGGACGCCCATTCATGGGACCTGACAGAGCCGCTTCAAGTCATCAAGGACGATATTAAGATCCGGATTCTTGCATGCCAGAAGAAGTATGTGTCTGCCCCTGAGATGGTCATCGGGATTACAGACGAGGTACAGAGATCCATTCCAGAAGCCGTATCTGAGATACTGAAGGAAATCGGGATGAACAATTGAACGCTTAACTCCATCAGGGGAACTATGGGCGGAGAAGCAAAATCTGCTCAGATCTCGATGGAGAAAAAGGTGGAAGCTAAAAAGGAGACAAAACCAGTGGCAAATAAGATCAAGCTCGGGCATGTACACTTGAGCGGCTGCACCGGCTGCCTCGTGTCCGTGGCCGACAATAACTTAGGACTCATCAAAATCCTGGACGACTACGCTGACCTTGTCTACAGCCTTACACTCGCCGACGTCAGGCATATCCCTGAGATGGACGTCGCGCTTGTTGAAGGATCGGTCTGCATCCAGGATCATGAATCGGTGGAGGATATCAAAGAGACACGGAAGAAGTCAAAGATCGTGGTGGCTCTTGGTTCCTGCGCGAGTTACGGGAACATCACAAGGTTCAGCCGCGGCGGGCAGCACAATCAGCCCCAGCATGAATCCTTCCTCCCCATAGGGGATCTCATCGACGTAGATATCTACATCCCAGGATGCCCTCCGAGCCCAGAGCTCATAAGGAATGTTGCTATCATGGCGTACCTGCTCCTGGAGGGGAACGAGGATCAGAAAGCTCTTGCAGGCAAATACTTAAAGCCCCTCATGGACCTTGCGAAGCGCGGCACGTCAGGATGCTTCTGTGACTTGATGGTTGATGTAATTAACCAGGGTCTCTGCATGGGCTGCGGCACCTGCGCTGCCTCTTGCCCAGTACGGGCGATAACCATGGAGTTCGGGAAGCCGCAGGGGGAGCGTGACCTCTGCATCAAGTGTGGCTCCTGCTACGGCGCCTGTCCTAGATCGTTCTTCAACTCCGATGTGATTGAAGAATTCGAGAACATCAATGAGATAATTGCTGGAGCGCTTAAGTGAGGTGAGAGAGTGATTGAAGATCCATATCTCGGCAAATACATAACTTGCGTCTCGGCAAGGAGCACGGACAAGGAGATTCTCCAGAAAGCACAGGACGGCGGCATTGCCACTACCCTCATGGTCTATGCCCTCGAACAGGGGATAATTGACGGGACTATTGTGGCAGGCGAGGGCGACCGGCCATGGGAGCCCAGACCGCTCGTTGCTATGAGCCGCGAGGAAATTCTCAAGGCACGAGGGACGAAGTACAGCATCAGCCCTCAGATCTCCTGGCTCAAGGAAGCAACCCGGTCTTTCGGCCTCGATAAGGTAGGTGTAACCGGTGTCTGCTGCCAGATGCAGGCAGTCAGGAAGGCTCAGCTCTACCCGATTAACATGCGGGACGTCCCTGACAAAGTTGCTTTCACAGTTGGTCTCTTCTGTATGGAGAACTTCCCATACAAGTCTCTGCAAACCATTGTCGAGGACCATGCGGCGCAGAGCCTCAACTCTGTGAGTAAAATGGATATTGGGAAGGGCAAGTTCTGGGTTTACACTAACCGGGGGAACGTCGCCAGCCTGCCCCTAAAGGCTACCCACAAATACGAGCAACCAGGCTGCCACGTCTGTCTCGACTATGTCTCCAACCTTGCCGATATTTCAACCGGCTCGGTCGGAAGCCCAGACGGCTGGTCCACGGTCTTCATCCGCACCAAGAAAGGTAATGAAATCTGGTCCAAAGCTGTTGCCGCGGGCATGTTCGAGACAAAACCCATAGAAGAAGTCAAACCTGGTCTTGAGCTTGTCAAAAAGCTTGCAAAGGAAAAGATCGATAAAAACCGGAAGACAGTTGAAGAGCGTAAGAACTTCGGTGTCAACAAGGCGCTGCGGAACCCTTACGCCTAAATTTTCTTTTTTTAATAAGAATTATTCGCGTTGTTTACAGCGAATAAAGGGATGGGATTGGTTCTCATCCCTGATTTTTGGTTTTATCGTTTTATCATAATATTATTTCGTAAATTCAAAAATTGTGGCATACACAATGAGAAACAGATATGAATAAAATATTAAAAAGCTCGCGTTTATTGAAAAATATTCAAAATAATGATAGAAAAATAAGTGATTTTTGCTTAAAATACGAGCCTTCTATGGTGAAAGACTCATATTTCAAAGATCTTTCAAAGTTAGATTTTTACGAAAATTCACAGGTTCTATCACAAAATATATGGATAAATTGGAGCAAATCCTACAGAAAAGTAAGCAAATTACAAATTTTTCGGAAAACTTAAAACGTTTGTTTAAATCATTTAACATGTTTAAAGAAGTAAACTTTTGTAGCGACTGTGCTGTTGAAATTATATAGACATGGTTATTATGAAAAATCAAAATTTAGATATTATAACAGTTGAAGGTGAATTGAATAGAATTAATGAAGATTTAATGAAATTGTTGAAAATAGCTCTAGTAGAACTAAAATACATAAATAGTGGTATAAAGAAACCTATTGTTGAAAGACCGACATGCAGAATAAAGAGCCTAGAAAGCATATGCAACAAAATCTCAAAAAAAGAAGAACTTAACTGTAAAAATTTTACAGTTAAAATGAACGATTTGTTAGGGATTCGTGTAATTTGTAGTAATTTATCAAGTTTGGATGAAGTTTGGAGAAAACTATATTTTTCAGAATCTCTAAAATTTTACGAGATAGGCATAAGACTGGAAGACTCAGCAGACGGTTATCCTGAAATTGATTTTAGTAAGTTTGATCCTAATATTGTACGGATAGAAAAACCGGTAGATGGGTATCGTGGAATACATCTTATTTTTTCAGCAAAAGAAAACATCTTATCAAATCCAGGACTAAAAGGTAAAATTCAACTACGGACTATCGCTCAGCATTACTGGGCAACTTTTTCACACGACGATATTTATAAAGAAAATCCTTATCTTGAGAATGATGAACAAAAACAGCTAATTTGTCTCAGCAATAAATTATATGACATAGATAAAAATTTTAGTAGCCTTGGTTTTGATCTCAAGGCGAATCCGTTAGAAATCAATAAAAAGATTCTTTATTCATTATTTAATGAGTTTGGATTCCACTTTGATAATGAAGATGTAGATAAACTAATTGACTTGATATTTAAACATAGATTAGTGTCTCTTGATCTTACAGATCACAGAATTAGAGTAAAAGATTATGGAAAATATCAAAAATGCGCTTTCTTCAGGGAAAAATAAGTTTAATACCGATATTTCTGGAATTGATGAGTATATAAATAATTTATATAATCGGCTCTGTAGAAATCCTCTAAATTCTGTTTTTACCCAAAAATTATAAAAATAAAATTGTAAAAATGCTCCTTAATTTTTTTGTCCCCACAAAAAACAAAGGAGCAATTGCTATTGTCATCAAATAAGTATATTAAATTTATTGATCTCAGTCTTAAAACGGTTCAGTCTTCCAGACTGAACCTTTACTCCTGCAAATATTCCAAACGTGTTTA
>FZPS01000016.1_pt204 | contig 29024 bp, 27 predicted proteins | sample 1817821 | NCBI WGS metagenome assembly FZPS01 (sample SAMEA104158645, study PRJEB21678) | metagenome | place: Germany | collected 2015-04-21
CTCCCCGCCTGTCCATAACTCTGGTGTTCCTATAAGGGGGGCTTGATCGAGTCGCTATGCCTCAAAGTAGGTTCGGATTCTGTCCAAGAAGCGCGACCACCCTTCCCTTGCCCCTCCTTCCGCAAGCCGCACCCACGCTCGCGGACACCCACTTTTCCACGCTATGGAAACTTTATTTTCAGTTTTTCCACGCTATGGAAAAATATTTTCCACGGTGTGGAAAACTTTTCCGGTGAGGTCGCGGAGTTGCGTGGTGGGCGGGAAAGTGAAGCCGGAGGCGGGCATGTGCGGGGAGTAGGGCGCGAGCTGGTAGTACAGGATGGTCACTTCGCCGGCGCCGTCTTCGAGGGTAAGGATGGTGTTGGTGTGGCCAAGGTGTTTGCGTGTGCGGACGAGCCAGGTGAAGTCGAAGGGGCCTTCGCCGAGGACAAGGTCTTCGTCCAGCGTGACGGCTCCCTGCCGGATGGCGAAGCGCGCGTGGCCGCGGGTGACGTGGCCTACGACGCGAAACGCGAAGTGGCCGTCGAAATTGTGGCGGATTTGGGTGGGGCGAATGGTTTGCCAGCGGATGTTGCGTCCGTCCCAGTCGTTTTGGGGGATTGTTTGGATGGAGATGAAGTTCGCGGAATCGTCGGCGGTTTTGGCTCGGTCGCTGAGAACTAAAGCGGGGCTGGAGCGGGCGGGTGGTTCGCCGATGAGCGTCTGGAAGATTTCGGGATTGGGGTCGTTGCCTTCGGCGACGTAGTGTTTCCAAGGGGTTGTCTGGGTGAGGAGGAATAGGCGCGTGTCGGCGTTGCCGTTCATCAGGCGGTCGGAGCGGAATCCGCAGGCGAGCGCTGCCGCAAGGACGGCGGTTGCGAGCGCGCCGACGAGCCGGGGTTGCCGCCGCCACATGAAGAGGAGGGCGGTGAAAAGCATGAGCAGGGCAACGAAGGCGGAAGCAAATGCGATGGAGGCGGGACCAACGTTTTGCAGGTAGGAGGCCAATGGTTCCCAGTAGGTGTGGAAGCCGATGTGGCTACGAAGTTTTTCGGGCACGCGGAAAAAGGCTTCGGGGGATTCCGTGATTCGGCTTCCCACGTAAGCGAAGAAGAGCACGGGCATGCTGGCGAGGAAGTAGAGCCAAACGCGCGCCGGGCGTCCGCAACGGGAGAGGACGAGCGCCGCCGGCGGCAGGAGCGCAGGGACAGCGGTCAGCAGGTAGCGCCCCGGGATACAGGCGCCGACGAGCGCAGCGGTGGTGGTGCAGTTGGTCAGGAGTACGGCGGCAAGAATCGCGGTGGCTTCCATCGCCCGCAGAGCGGCACGACGGCCGAGGGTGACGCAGAAGGGTAGCGCGACGACAAACCAGAGCAAGGCGGGCAACAGGCCGAGGAGACCGCGCCGGTCCATAAACATTCCCCACATCGCGCGGGGATAGCTCAGGAGAACCTTGTCGTATTCATATGCCTGCGCGCCGGAATAGAAGGTGGCGTGCAAGTGAAGAAGTGTGAGGCCGAAGGCCGCATAGATGGCCGCAAAGGTGAAGAGTCGGGCAAGCTTGGGGGCGAGTTTTTCACCTTTCATGAAAAGCCCCTCGAAGCCGAAGAAAGTGGCGATGACGAGGCTGGCCGGCGCCCAGCGGACATGCGCGTGGGGCAGGAAACCGCAACAGAGCGCGGCGACAATCGTGGCGGACCAGCGGCGCTCCCGTTGCGCTGCCAGCGCCCAGCACCCCCAGGCGAGCAGGCTGCAACCGAGGATTTCAGGGAGGAAACGCGTGCTGTACATGGCCCAGATATACGAGAAGGCGAGCGTCCAGATCACGACTGCCGCGGCGCGGGGGGGTGCCTCCGCCGCCAGACACGCCGTGCGGCAGCCCGCAACGGCAAGCGCGGCGATGATGGCAAGAATCAGTTGACGGCCGGCTGTTCCGAAATAGCCAAAGGGCCAGGCCAGCAGCGGGAGGCCGGAGGAATGGTAGCTGTACAGCTTGCCCTCCGCGTTTTCGATGATGTGTGAACGGGCCAAGGCTGCATGACCATGCTCCTGAATCGTCGCCTGCATTTCGGTGGATAGCTCAAGGTTCCCTTCCGTGACGAGACTTTCGAGCTGAATCAGGTAGTGGGCTTCGTCGCCGGCTTCCTGCCCAATGGTTTCCGCATAATGCAGCCCGATAGCGAAAATGAAGATGCCATAGACGAGAATGGACCACGTGAACAGGCGCGTGTTGCGGCCGGTGCCGGCGGTGGCGACCGAATCGCCGAGAAGGTTTTCAAGCATCCAGGCTGCAATTAAGGCGCAGCCGTATGGGAGAATCAGGCCGGCGGCGGTGAGGCCGATCCAAGGGGAGAGATAGCCGCCGATTGTAACGAGAGGCAGAAAAAGCAGAGGGCGAGTGGCGCGCAGGAGTCGCGCGGGCGGTCCGGCGACTTGTGACAGTTGCCGTCCTGTCCATTGCCAGACGAATACCGTCGCCGCCAGCAAGGCGAGCGCGAGAAACGGGAAAGCGTTCAGGAAGGATTTCGACGCCCACGCGTGGAGTGTGGCTCCCGATTCGGTTCTGAAAGACGCGGCGAGCGGGTGGTCGAGCAATAGCGCAAAGAGGATTGGAAAGGGAAGCATGACGAAAGCGCAACGAAGGATATGGCGGACGGCGGATTTCATGATGACTCGTCTTCTGCTTGAGCGGAGGTGTTGACATTGGCGCGGAGCCGGGCGAGGGCGCGCGGGAAGACGCGCGAGAGGCGGAGGTAGCGGAGTGCGTTCCAGAGGCCGACGGCGCGGAGGGCGCGGACGAGCGTCGCGGCGGGCTGCGGGTTGGCGGTGAAGCGGGAGGCCAGCCAAAGATTTGTCGCGATTCCCAGGGCAGCCATCGCGCGGAAGGCATCGGCTTCGCGACGGCTGATGTCGGCGAGGCCATTGAGGACGGGGAGGTGGCGGTCAAGCGCGATGCGGAGATTGTCGGCGTATTCCGATTGTTTTTCCGCAAAGCCGACGGTCTGGGCCTCGCGGTGGACGCGGTACTCGGAGAGGGGGGTGTCAAGGAAGACAAGGTCGTGGCGGGCGGCTAAACGCAACCAGAAATCCCAATCCGCCGTGTAGCGCAGGGTTTTGTCGAGATAGCCGACCGAATCCAGTAGCGAGCGGCGGAACATGACACCGGGGACCGCGAGATTGTTTTGCACCACGAGTTGCGGGAGCCAGCCGGAAGGTGGGAGACGGTGAACGGTAATTCGTTTGCCGTTCGCGAGATGGAGGAGATGCGAGGTCGCGTTGCTGGGGCGATACCGCAAGCGCTTTGCAGGGAAGGACCAGGTGCCGCATGATTTTCCCGCGCCATTGATGAAGCGAACCGGATGCGCGAAAACATGGGCGTCGGGGAATAGCGTCGCGGCATCCATCAGGGCTTTGAGACGCGCGGGCAGGAAGGCATCGTCTTGGTGGAGGAAACAGATGAAATCTCCCGTGGCTTGCTGGAGCGCGCGATTGGTGGAGGCTACCCAGTTTCCTTGCCGCGCTCCTTCGATGAGGGTGATGGACAGCGCCGCCGATGCGTCGCGGAGGATGCCCGGCGAGTCGTCCGTTGAACCGTCCTCGGCGACGATAATTTCCAGCCGCGCGGGATGAGGCGACTGGCTGGAAAGCGAGCCCAGCGCATGACGCAGATACTTCGCGCCGTTGAAGACGGGCATAACGATGCTTATCGTCGGCGCTTCGGGCATGAGTTCCTCCGTCATTATGGCGGTGGTTGCACTATTCTCGGAGGGTTGCCTGAGAGTCGAAGTGAAGTTCGAGCATGCTGAGCATGAGCGCGTTCATGACCGTGAGAAAGCCGCTGAGCACAAGCGTGAGCGCGAAGACCGAGCTGCGGATGGCGAGTAATTCGCCACGACCGGCGGCCCACCAGTTGACAAGCACGCTCGCAAAGACGCCAACACCGGCTGCGCCGACGAGAAGGCCGAGGATCAGCCAGCGTTCGAGGTGGAACTTCGCCGGCGGTGCGGCTTCCTGCCCGCTGAGCCCGACGAAACGGCGGAACTTCGCCGCGAAGGCCGAAAACCAGAGGAGCTGGAGACCGATGCAGAAGAACGGCACGGCGTAGAAGAGATGGTGGTAGTCGAGGTGCATGCCTCCGATGGTGACGGGGCCGAGCGAGAGCATCAGGATCATCAAGCCGAACACAACGCTCAATATCCAGCCGGGAGCGGTGAAGACGATATGCGGCGCGAAGAGTAGAATGAAGCGCAAGTGACGCCAGCCGTCGCGCCAGGTGTTGAGGTGGGGCTTGCGGTCGCGTGTGTCCACACGCAGCGAGCAGGGAATTTCGACGACCTTCAGGTTGCAGAGCGCGGCCTTGATGAGCATCTCGGAGGCAAATTCCATCCCGCCGGAGACGAGGCCCATTTTCTCGAATGCCTGCTTCGAAAAGGCGCGCATGCCGCAGTTGCAATCCGTGATGCGCAGGCCAAAGAAGAGGCGGATAAGCCAGGTGAGCACCGGCGTGCCAAGGTAGCGGTGGAGCGTGGGCATGGCGCCGGGCTCGATGTTGCCGCGAAGGCGGCTGCCCATGGCGAGATCGGCGCCCTGCTGAACGGCGCGGACCATTTCGAGCGCCTCGCGGAAGTCGTAGGTGGCGTCGGCGTCGCCCATGACGATGATGCGGCCCTTGGCGGCGCGGATGCCTGAGAGTAGCGCGAAGCCGTAGCCGCGGCGGTCGGCGGCGACCACGCGCGCGCCGGCGGCTTCGGCGAGTGCCTGCGATCCGTCGGTGGAGCCGTTGTCGGAGACGACCACTTCGCCGGGCGCGCCGAGGGCGGTAATCAGCTCGCGCGCCAAGCCAATCGCCTGGGCAATCGTGGCGGATTCGTTCAGGCAGGGGATGACAACGCTTAGTTCAAGGTTTGTGTCAGGCGTTTCCATGGTGGAGGCTCCTTTCGGGTGCAGTGGCCCGGACGTTCCAGGCCGTGAGTGTTATGAAGATGAGAGACAAAATGAGCGCGGAGCAGAAGAAGCTGGCCGCTCCGCCGACGACGCCGTAGTTCCGCACGGCAAATGGGGTGAACGTGTGACTCGCCAAGGCCGCGAGCACGATGCCGAGCAGGCAGGCGGCCTGGTGGCGGCGGATGATGAGAACCGATTGAAAAACGTAGTATACGGCGATGAACGCGCCACCGGCAATCAGCAGGCAGAGGGCATTGCGGTGGGGCGTCAAATCAATCCCGTAGAGGAGGGAAAGCAGCGGCGCGCCCCAGACGTAGGCCAAGAGCAGAGTTGGCACGGTGAATGCCACAATCCAGGCGAGCTGGTGCCCAATCTGCCGACGGAAGCCGCTTGCGTCCCCTGCCTTGCTACTGAGCGCCAGCGGAGTCAGCGCCGGACGAAGCACAAAGCTGGAGAGCAAAATGACAAGGAAGGACGGCATGAATAAGGCATTGTATTCGGTCATCCGCCGCTCGTCCAGAAGCGCGTCAATCACGTACCGCGAGAGATTATTGAGGTAGATGAAAAGGAAGGCGTTTGTGGCAATGGGCAGGCACGCGAGGAACAACTGACGTTGCTTGCGGAGGGTTGTGCGGAGGGTCAGGCGCGCGAAGGAAGGAATGAGCAGGCCGTCCATGCCGAGCAGCAATAACCAGTAGAGAAGCGCCATCCAGGCAAACGCGGCGAACATGTCCCGCGTAATCCACAGCGCGACGCCGAACAACCCCAAAGGCAGGATGGTCTTATAGAACATCCCCTTCGAGGCGATGTCCAGTCGGCCAAGCTGCTGATAGCGCCCCTCGAAAACATCGGAAAAGGACTCGCCCGCCCGGAGCGCAAGCAGCAACAGGACGGCAATGGCCTTATCCCGCCCCACCCCGCCTGCGACAATCCACACAGCACCCGCAACGGCCATCAGTCCGACCGTCAGCGCCCGCGAAACGAGGTAATCGCTGAACGAGTACGCCTCGTCCACGTCTGACACCTGAAAGGGGCGCATCTGGAAGAGTCCAATGGTGATTAACTGTTGCGAAATGGCCAGCGCGATGCTGAACACACCGCCCCAGTAGGGGCCGTGTTCGCCGAGAAGCCGTACAATGAGCACCAGAAGAACGAGCGAGCTGGCGCTGAAGCATCCGCCGGAGAGCGCTGTCCAAAAGTAGGTGCGCCGCGCCAGCGCACCGGGATTCTCCAAACGCAAAAAGCGAAGCACCCAGCCGCCGACGCCGGAAATTGGGGCGCGGGACAGCAAGGATGGCAACGCGTGTTCCGCCATTTTCATTCGAACCGTGCGATGTAGCGGGAGGGATAGAGCCACTTCTCCCGCAGTCGGGCGTAGCGCAGATACTCAGGTGAGTATTTGTACCAGGGGAAGCGGGGAAACTTGAAGGCCCGGCCCCGATGGTCGCGGACCGCGTAATCCGGATTGTATTCGCCGCCCAGCACGCGGATACAGGCGGTCTTAGCCTCGGTCGCGGAGCCAGCCACCAGCTCAAGAGCGGCGCGGAAGGTCTGGCCGCGCGTGCAATCGTCGTCCACCAGCAAAATCTTCCGGCCGCGGATGGATTCCGGACATTCGCTCAGAACAACTGGTTCATTGCCATATAGCGCATCCCGCAGGTAGCAACCGCCGATAACGTCATCCGTGTCCAGATTGCCAATGCGAATCTGCCGATGAGTGATGCGGATCGTCTCGAACGGAAGGCCGAGGTTTTGGGCGACATGGAGGGCGGGGTACAGCCCGCCATTGGCGATGCCTACGACAACTTCAGGCGCATAGCCGGAATCGCGAACCTTCGCGGCGAGCTCCACGGAAAGTTGCTTGACCTCGGCCAGCGAGAAGAACGATCCGCCTGTCAGTCGGAACATCATCCGCTGCAGTCTGGTGAAGGCACGCTCCGGCAGGGTCAGCGCGGAATACTTCCCCCAGATGCTCTTGACGCGCAAACAACCCCGAAAGAAAAACGAGTCGCGCTTGACATGGATGTTGCGCGGTGCCCAGGGAAAGTTCTGTGGCGTCGGCGCTTCAGAAAGCTCAAACGTGGCGCGTCCGATCTCTTCCGGAAAGTGCGCGTCAATGCCGGGAAGGCCCACCTTGCCGTACCGCTCGCAATCCTCCGCCGCGCGCTGGTCGGGCCGGGCGGAAAAGGTGCGAGAGTTGAAGACTTCGACGATGTCCGTCTGCGAAAAGGCGAACTCGTGGACCTCTGGCTTGAGCGAAGATGGCCGCCATCTGTCATGCGGATGCGGCAGAGCGACAATCCCGCCCTGTGCGCGAATCGCGGCCATCGTCGCTTCCACGCTCTGGCCAGGCGCGATCTCCTCTTTGAGGAAGAGACCGATAATCTCTCCGGCAGTCGTCATAATCTCCGCGCCGACGATTGTAAGAAACTCAGGAAAGCGCTCTTGAAAGCGCAACGCCCCCTCAATGGTGTTGTGATCTGTAATAAACAGGCAATTTATGCTGGCGGCTCTGGATCGGCGCGCCAATTCTGGCAATGTGATTCTGCCATCACCGGAGTAAATCGTATGGACATGGAACATGCACTTCATCGTGCGACTGCTTTTCGTTCCTTTGAGGGTCGTTGTGTACTTTTGTTATTGAGTCCGGTTATATCCAAGACACACGCGAGATTCAAGTCGTGCCTGTGTGTCGCAATCTTCTTTTTCGCCTCCGGTTCATGGCAAATATCGCAAGCCAAACGATGAATAGGATGGCGGCAAGCGCGCAAGCAAGTATGGTAACAAGCGCCCCATGGATTAAGTAGGCGTAACTCTCTCTCATATTTTTCCTGTTACAAAACAGGGCGATAATAGCCCCCGCGTGAACGAGGCCCAATGCAATTATCGAACCCGCCACGCGATGAGCCCAGGGCACCTTGCAAATTCGCCACAAACCCGCGCCGACAATAATTCCGCCCATACTGAAGGGAATGTATTGGAGAAATATCTGGTCCATCTTCTATCCTCAACCGTTATGGGTCAAACCGAGGCGCACTCGGATGCCAACGGCAAGAATCTTCTTCTTCAACGTTTTCATGTTAGTCCTGATAGTGAAGACGAAGCATGAGGGATGGGGCATTGGTGTAGATGGTGATGATGCCGTTGCCATCGGAAGTGTGCGAAATTGCACGCCAATTCCATCCGTTTCCTTCAACTCTGTCTGCACCTTCAATGCGAAAATCCTCCACAAATGCCCCTAGCGGGTGCGTTAAAGTCAGCGCATGAGCGCCCTCACGAACTCTCAAGGCGGCAATCGTTCGCTGTTCATCCGGCCACTCAGCAGGGTTATGTGTCATACGCCCCGAGGCGCCGTCCGCATTCACATAATGTCCCAACCATTCGTCAGAGTCGGCAGGATAATCACCTGCGGGAAGATAGAAGTATAAATTACGGTCGCCGTCACCGTGTCCAGCTCCCGTATAGGAATAGACCACGCCGGTCTGCATATTGGTTACCGCCATGTCCACGCTGTTGGTGCCATCCACGGCATTGGAAATGACAAGCAAATAGACCGCCCCACCCTCTGCGTTCACGGGAGCGTCCATTATCGCATTCGCCGAAGTTTTGATGCTGCCGCCCATGAGAATATTTGTCCCGGCCTCAGAAGTTTCCGCCCCCGATCCAATGTCCAAGGCAGTTGATGCCCCCCGGTTCGCAACAACGGTACCTCCTGAAATTTCGATATGACCGCCCGATGCATACGTGCCGCCACCGATGCCTGCACCGGACAAATAGGGCCTATCACCCGCGCCTCCTGTTGCTGTCACGCTCCCACCGGTGATGGCTATGAACCCGCCTGCGCTGGCATTTCCACCTCCAATGCCCGCGCCGCAACCATTCTCCCCCAATCCTCCGCCTTGGGCGACAACAGTTCCTCCCGCAATTGTGATGATTCCGCCATCTCCACCATTGTCGCCACAGCCAATTCCGGCCCCGCCAGCGCCGCCTATTGCCGTAATATTTCCGCCGAGGATTGAAATTTTCCCGTTCCGCCTGTCTTTTCCACTTCCGATTCCTGCGGCATTGCCACCACCTATGGCCGTCAAAATGCTGGTGACATCGCCATTGGTGATGGCCAGCGTTGCTCCGCTCGGAACCTCTATCGCCGCTCTGTACCTGCCACTCATCAGAAAATTGCTTCCAACCAGAGTAAGGTTCAGCGTTGTATTGCTCGCCAGACTGAACGCACTGAGGTGGCGATTGGTCACCTGAATATTCAGGTTGCTAATGGTTACATTCGCCACCGCCACATCGGTTTTAACTGTGATGGTGTTGACTGTGCTCGTCCCGTAAATGAGATAGGGGTCAGAATCCGCAATTTTCACATTTCCATCGGCGATATCATAAGAGACGGCTCTTACGGCCGCAGAAACGGATATGTTGTCTATATAGACCGCATAATTCCCTTTTCCAAAGTTATCGCGGAGGTTAAATCTTAAACAATACAAATCTTCGCCAGGCAAATTTCCATTCAATACGGGTTCGCCATCAAGAATAAACTCATAGGTGTGTCGTGTCAGATCAGCCATAATCGTGGCATTATGCCAAACCCCCGCCTGATAAGAACCCATTAGGGCGCCATTCCAAAATTGCCCGTCCCCACGAAAATCAAACTGGTTTGCAAATCCAGTGCCATTAGATAGATGCGTATCCATAAAGACAGTAAAATTGAAATAGTCTTCCTGATAGTTGGTCGTAATTGCTGGGATGAACACAGAAAAATTAACGAGCATCGCCGGTATCTGCGGCAAATCGAGTCGAATTTGTTCGGACCTTACCTCTGACATAACGCCTGTTGACCCTGTCCATTTGAACTCACAGACCTGGCTTCCTGTGTGATTTCGGATCATGGGCCCATCCGTGTCATAAGTATGAGAGATCGAAGACGGCGCATAAGGCACGTTTGACGCTACGGTTACAGCCGTGTCTATGCTGTGATATGGCGCTTCAAAACTAATTTCATAAAGTGAATAATAGTCATGAGCACAGGAAGGTCTGGGCCAGAGGAGCGCGATGCCGATGATCGTATACGACACGAATTTTATGTTTTTTCTAGCATTCATTCCGGCGCGCCTGATGCAACATAGGAAGGCGCACGCCCTCTACAGCAGAATCAATCATGGTGACATCCATTTAACGACTACGTGATTCCAATGCCGGGAGAGTAGCGGACTGGGAAAAAGAAAACGAGCGGAAACGGCGGGCCGGAGACAAAAAAATGACAACTTATAATTATCAGTTATCAGGAGTACGGAGGCGGGATGGCCCGGATTTTCCACGGTGTGGAAAACGTTTATGGCGCAACGGGGGAGCGGCGGGGGTCGTCGGGCGGCGGGGTGAGCAGGCGCGGGCCTCGGCGGTACAGGCGAAGGGCCAGGATGATGGCGCGTATTTCGCCGATGAATTTGACCGGGATGTGCCAGGGATGGGCAAGATGGTATTTGGTGCGCACTTCGCGGAAAGGGCGGCGGGCAATTTGCCAGATTCGATCCCAGCCGCAGCCTTGTCGCAAAAAATAATAGTAGGCGCCGACGCTGTGGTATGGGGAGGGGCTGGAGAGGTGGCTTCCGGTGGCACGGGTGCCTCCGCGGCTGACACGCAAGTGCTGTATGGAGGCGCGGGGCTCAAACCAGATTCGCCCGCCGGCGGCGATGAGGCGTTTGGCAAATTCTGTTTCGAAGCGGAAGGAGACGGGTGGGATGAAGTTTTCATCGAAGCCGCCCAGTTCCAGAAATCTCGCGCGCAGGACGGAGCAATTGCCGGCCATTATGTTGGTGAGCCATCGCGGCTGGTCGCTGGCGAAGTTAACATCCAAATCCTGCGTCAGGTGCATGGGTCGGCGCGGGCGCGTTGGACGGTGCGGTGTCGGCTGTATGATTTGCCCCACGACGGCCCAGGCTTCGGGGTGTGCGGCGTGTGCGCGGCAGTGATTGGCGACAAGGTCCGGGCTTGGAATGATGTCGTCGTCGAGGAATAACACGAGGTCGCCTTTCGCCTCGCGCACGCCGAGATTCATCGCCACGGGAATGGATGGCGCGGGCAGGCGGATGTGGCGGATGTGTCCTTCGGCTTCCTGCCGTTTCAGCTCCTGTTCCACCTGCGGCGGGTGGGTTGGGGTTTGGTCCATCACCAGGATTTCGCCGGGCGGGTGCTCGAGTTGCGAAAGGGCCGTCAGCGTTTGCAGCAGGACTTCTTCGCGCCGGTAGGTGGGGATGACCACGGAAATGGATGGGGCGAGATTTGACATGCGGATTCCTGTTTTAATCTCCTTGGACGGGAAATGAAGAGCGCCAAGTCGCTCCCAGCCAGCGCAGGAGGGCCGGAAGCGACCACGGCCGCTGCCGCAACGCCCGGGCCAGATAGGCGCGGGCCAGAGGCGGCTCGCGGTGTCGCAGACAGCAGCCGACGAAATACAACCCCGCAAATTCATCGCGTGGCCGCGCAGGACGGCGGCGGTGGCGGAGCCGGGAGGACAGCACCTCGGCTTCAGCCAGCCAAGGGGCTTCCGACTCACCGCGGAGGCGTGCGTTGTGGCACGCGCCGATCAAACGGCGATAGGCCTCCTGTTGCTTATGGTGGCGACCGCTGATGGAGTCCGGAGAATATCTGAAAGAGTACAGTGTTTCCGGTACAACACCAACGCCGCCGCGTTCCGCCAGCCGCATGACGAGGTCCAGGTCCTGAGCAAAGTAAAAATGCGGGCGATAGCCGCCGGCCTGCTGATAGGCGGCCGTGCGCATGAGAATGGCGCCATGCGGGCAGAGTGTTTTCCATTGCTCAACGATTTTTTTGCGGGCGGCGGTTTCGTCTGGGGGCAGTGCAACCGTGTATAGCGTCACACCTTCGGCAATTTGGTAGCGGGCGGCGCACACCACCAGGTCCGGGGCATCGGGCTGTTGCGCGCGGGCCAGTTGCGCCTTCAGGCGGCCCGGCAGCGATACGTCGTCGGCATCCTGCCGCGCAATCCACGGCGCGGAAGCCAAAGCGCAACCGTCTATCAGCGCGCGCGTGAGACCTTCGTTTTTCTTATGCACGACCTTCAGGCGGGCATCCTGCCGCGCCGCTTCATCCAGAATGGCGGCGGTGCCATCCGTGGATCCGTCGTTGACGACAATAAATTCAAGTTCCACGCCCTCCTGCGACAGGACGCTTTCCAGCGCGGCCGGCAGGGCGTCTGCGTTGTTGTAAACACCCATCACAACGGAGATTTCGGGGGACGGCGTCACGGAGCGGAACTCCACAACCGTCGCCAGCAGCTCGCCCATTTCCTGAACAAGCCGGGCTGCGCCGGTGCGGGCGCCGGGTTGCGGCAGTACGGCTGGTCGATCCATTCGAATCCCTCCACGACCGGCCCAGTCGCGATTTTCCGAAACACCGCCGTCTTACCAAAGCGCACCTGCAATTTCCAGCGCCCGGTTTCCTGTTCCAGAAAATCCACCAACTGCTTCCCTGTAACCAGCTGGCAATCGTCCACCACGAGATAGCCGCCCGGCTTGATTTTCTCGGCCGTGTAGTACCAATCCAGTGCTGGCGCGGGAAACGCATGGCAACCGTCAATCAGCACAAGGTCCAGCGGTTCGAGCAGCATGCCCGGCAACACGTCCTGAGAGCGGGCATCAATCAGCCGCAGATCAGCGCAAGACACGCCGTGGTCTTCGCACCAACGCACGATGCGCCCATGCTGTTGGTAATCGGGAGCGATGGCCGTATGGCGGGCGCCGCAAATCGCGAAGACAATCGTTGAATAGCCGCAGCCCGTTTCCAGCGTGGACGCCTGGGCAGGCAGGATGCCGGCGATCCACTCCAGCACGTCCCGACCCAGAGGCCAGGCCTCTTCCTGACCGTTCCGGCCGGTATGGTCAATGCACAACGTCCCTTCTCCATGCACGAACAGTTTGGGCTGTTCCACCCAGAGCCGCTCAATCAAGTGCCGCCGTTCCGTCTCAAGCATAGGAATCCTCCCCGTCGTAGTCCGTGCCGTATCCACTCAAAACCCGTTTCCAGAATTTAACGCTGTGGTTCATCTGCTCCCGCTGCACGTCGCCGCCCAGCCGCGCCGGCGGCTGTGACAAACAGGCGACCGCGCGGCGGGCATCCGCCGCCGAGGCGGGGTCCACGGGAATAGCCAGCGCCCGTTCGTCGGGCGGCAAACGTTCATGCTGGCGCGGATGGACCAGCACATGGCAACCCGCCGCCAGTGCATCCGTCACCGTGGTTTTGCTGCCGTAGCCCAAGGGCGACAACACAGCCACCGCCTTGGTGCCGCACAGCCGCGTCCACGGTTCGTCCAAGCGCCCAAGCCGCTCCACGTTTCCCGGCCAGTCATCCGGCGGGGCCTCCAGCAAGCCGGCGCTCGCCGCCAAACGGCGGCCGGACCATTCGGGCCGACGAGCCAGCGCGGTAAACCCGGCCGCATGGCCTCGGCCAATAGGATCCCGGGTTCCGGCCAGACAGAGCAAATCGGTTTCCCGCTGTTCCCAAGGCAGCGGGCGAACCGCCGGCAACAGATGCGGCCACGGGCAGAAATACGGCACAAAACAAACCTTGTCCTTTCCCGCCAGCCGTTGCCAGTAATGGGCATTGTCCCACGCACTGATGCCGGCCAGAATATCCGCTGCGCACGCGCACCGCCGGTCGCGCCACATCAGCCGGGCAAAGCCATAGACATCCCGCGGCAGGCCTCGAAACCGCCGCCAGTTTTTGGAGGCGCGCACCCAATGTTGAAACGCCTCAGCATTGACCGTCCGCAGGATGACCCGCGCACGAGGACAACGACGCTTCAGTTCCTCCATCGCTTCGGGCCAGAACGAATAATACCAGATCACCACTCCCGCCGACGCGCCAATCTGTGCCGCGAGTTCGCCGACATTGCCGCCGTCGAAACGGAATTCCCGCCAATCGGCCCCCAACTGTTCCAGAACGATGCGAATGCCCTGCAGATCCTTCCACTGCCCCGCCCCGCGCTCGCCTTCATGTCTGTCGGGGATGACCAGCCGAATCACCGCCTCCCTCCTTCCAATTGCCGCCGGGCCGCAATGATGCGCGCTCCAACCGGCTCTCGCAGGATATCTGCCAGCCGGTCGCGGTTCCAGTTGCGCATCTTTTTCGCGGGCGGCACATCGTGCCACAGATGGACTGCCGGCAGGAACGAACCGGGATAAAGCCGACGGGTCTTCAGGCGGTCGAGAAATTCGACGTCCTCCCAGCCCCAACCGGTGAAACGCTCGTCGTGCCCACCGATTTCCAGATAGACGTCTTTCCGGACAAAAGCCGAAAGGCCGGGATTATTCTGCTGGACCTGCGCCACGTCTCGGACATCTTGCACAGAGGCCGATGCGATTACCCGCGAACTGCTCTCCGCGTCCAGCAGGAAGAGGAATCGGATCGGCCGGACGGCCTCCCAGCCTTCCCGCGCCATGAAGTCCAAGCACTTCGCGACGTAATCTTCCGGCGGCCAGACGTCCGCATCGTGCAACAGTAGCACGGGATGCCGTGCGGCCAGAGCCCCGGCATTGAGCGCCTTGCTCTTGTTGAATGCTTCGCCGACGGCCGCCGGGACAAAGACGTGCCGAACGCCTTCCGGCCAATCGCCCTCCAATCGGGGCGTCTCGTCGTGCTCACAGAGCAGCACTTCTGCGGCCGACCCGCCAACGGCCCGCAAGGCGGTAGCCACAAATGCCAACGCTTGGAACCGGTCCGTGCCGCGAACCGGTACGATGGCGGAAACCGCTGGAACACCGGCCTGCGGTTGGAGGGAAAACGGGTGTTCGCGGGCGACATGCTGTAGAAGCCGACCGCCGAGACGCGGAAACGTTCGACAAGCGGTCAGCAACGAGGAGTCGGACCAATCGCAGATGCGGCCGACACCCGCGCCACGGACAAGACATTCGTGCCGGTTGCACAGATCAAGCCAGTCCAAGCCCGCGCGACGCGCCAGATTCGGCATGCGCAGCACCGCTTCCATGCGCCAGCGCTCGTGTAGCCAACAGCCGATTTTTTTCCGGAGGGTCAGCGGCTTCACGGACGACCTCCGCCCAGCAGTTTTCGGCGCAGGCCGGTCAGCGCAAAATAGCCAGGCACCAGCCGATGCTTCGGCAGTTGCGGCGAAAACAGAAGCGAGGGCCGCAGCAGAAGGGCTTTCCAGGCCGCCCGGGTCAGTTCGGCGTCGGACCATGGGCCGCCGTAGCGGAATTTGAGAAGCGCGGCGCCGGCCGCCGCCGCGCGGCGCAACCGTCGGGGTGCGGTCGGAATGTCCCGCGAAATCTCCAGCATCCGCAGATAATCGCGGCAGATGTTCTCCCGGTGTTTATCTCGTTGGCCGGGGTGCGTCCGGTAGGCGGCCAGCACCGCGTCAAGTTGCGCGACTTCCGCATGGAACGCCAGCCGGATCCACAGATCAATATCCGGCACGTACGGAATCCGCGGATTCCATCCGCCCAATGCCAGCGCCAACTCGCGCCGGAAAAATGCCGTGGGCTGGTAGATGAACAGCTCGCGCCCCAGCAGACGCGCCAGCGAATAGCGTGGCTGGCGCGGCGAGAAGACCACTTGGCCTTCGGCATCCACCCGTTCCACCTCTCCGAACACCAGTCCAGCCGCGGGATGCGTCCGAAAGCCTTCCGCCACGGCGGAAAAACAACCGGGGAGGTAAAAGTCGTCCGAACTCTGGATGGCGGCGATTTCCCCGCGCGCACGCGCTAGCCCTTTATTGACGGCATCCACGACACCATCATCAGGCTCGGATGTCCAGCGCAGTTCGGGAACGTTTCCGAACGACTTCAGCACGTCAACGGTTCCGTCCGTGGACGCGCCGTCCATCACGACAATCTCAATGGGCCGGTAATCCTGCTCCAGGCAGGATTCGATGGTTTGCCGAATATATGCGCCCTGATTAAAGCTCGGCACGATGATGGAAATCAGCGGTCGCGGCGGCAAGGGCTGGAATGGCGCGGGCTTGTTCATGCGGGGGTAATCCGTTGACAATCCGCCAGCCACGCCTTCACCAAGGGCCACTCGTCCGGCGGGAATATGTTTTCAGCCACCAGCGCCTGATAGCAAAGCAATAAGTTGTCGGCCACGGCCGCCGCGCCGGGAGCCAGTGTCAATTTTTCCAGAATGCTGGCAATGCGCGCGTTTTGCAGATAGCCGGGCACCTCGTCTTCAAAATCGCGCAAATAATTGTGCGGATTGCGGTCCTGATGAACTTCGGGCGCATGAAAAACCACGCCAACACCCAACGCCCACAGACAGCGCTGGGCAATCAGGCTTTTCCAGATGTCGCACATGCGGAAGGAACAATGGCTGGGCACATAAAGCAGCGGAAACGCACGCGGCCACCACCACGTGCTTTGCGTATTAAACGGGCACCACTGCCCCTCGGTCAGCACAACCGGCGGCCGCGTTTCAAAATCGAAGGGGCGGTCCTGCGTCAAGCGCCAGACGGCATCCACGTCCGGCGAGCCGTTGGCGAGACCCTGCTGAACGGGCGCATCCACGGAAGCGCCCAATGTCCGCGCGGCAGGCGGCGCATCCCCCAGCCTCTCCAACGGGAAGCCGCGCGGCCAAATTTGCGGGTCCTCGGTGAATTGCCGATACACATTCACCCAGCCTGTACCATCCACGCCGCGCGCATCCGCGACCTGCTCACGGCGCAATGTCCAGGACGCCAGCGGCGCATTGTCGTCGTCGGTTTCGTAGATGCACGTCGCGCCGGATCGAATGGCATGCAAATAGCCGATATTTTTTCGGGCGTAATGACCAATCGGCAGATGCGCGGCCAATTCAAAGCCGCTGGCTTCCTGATCGACCAGACTTAAAAAATCGCAGTTGGGCAGTGAGAACTCCGGCGGCCCTTTTTTGTCGCCAGCCACCACCAAGCGGCCCTGAAATTCGCCCAAGCGCCGATGCAGCTCGCGGACGGCAACCGTCGGCGGTTGAATGGTCGTGATAACGGCATAGCATGAAGACAGCTGTGGCATGTCAGTTTTCCTCCCGAACGGCAATCCGGCATTCTCCGCGCACGGCAATCAGGCCTTCGCGAGCCTCACCGCGATATCCGTGGCCGTACCAATCGGCTTCGATGACATCACAGGTCAATGCGCCATCCACGCGATCAATCAGGCGCACACCCGGCTCGAACACCAGCAAGTCCAACGAATAGGCCCCAGCCATGAGGGGAAGTTCCGGAATTTCCAGACGAACGATTTCTTTTGCGCCGCGGCGGGCTGAGCCGAAGCCGCCGGCCATCGCGGTGTTAAAATGAATAATCTTTTGGTCAAACACGGAGCGCACGGTCACCCCAACCACGGCGGACGGAAACTGATTGAGTTGCTCCACACGAACATCCACCCGCAGTGTTTCACCCATGCGCACAGCCGTGACAGCCTCCCCGTGCTCATTTACCATCCGGGCGGCGCGAATAATCACCGGCGAATGGGCCAAAAGCGGCTTGCGTTCGTGTAACGCCACAAAACCCGCGGCATCCTGCGCATGGGTATCGGCTGTGGATTGAATGTAGGTCTGAATCACCTCATCCGTCGGCCCGATGGCCACCTGACGCCCCTGCCGCAGCAAAAGCGCCCGATGACATAGCGAGCTGACCGCGGCCATGTTGTGGCTGACAAACAACACGGTCCGCCCGCCGCCGGCGACTTCCTTCATGGCGCCCAGGCATTTGTGCTGGAACTCGATATCTCCGACAGCCAGAACTTCGTCAATCAGCAGGATTTCGGGACGCAAATGCGCCGCCACGGCAAACGCCAGACGCACCTGCATGCCGGAGCTATAGCGCTTGACGGGGGTATCCATAAACGCTTCCAGCCCGGAAAATTCCACAATGCGTTCGTATTCTTCGCGAATCTCGCGCTGGAGCATGCCGAGAATGGTGCCGTTGAGAAACACGTTTTCCCGCCCTGTCAATTCAGGGTGGAATCCGGTCCCCACCTCCAACAGCGATGCAATCCGCCCGCGCAAAATCGCACGGCCCGACGTGGGGTCCGTAATGCCCGCCAGCAACTTCAGCAAAGTGCTTTTACCCGCGCCATTCGCGCCGATGATGCCGAACACTTCCCCCTCGGCAACGGTGAAGTTAAGCTCATCCAATGCACGCAATATCGTTGGAGCGCTACGCTGGACGGCGCGTCCCCGCAAGCGGGCGGCCGCGTCGGCCAGCCAGTCGCGGTGTGTCTCGCCCAGACGATATTCCTTGCTGAGCGCATGGGCTTCAATCGCAGGTTTATTTCGCGCGCTCATAGCACATCTGCCAAGGTGCGTTCTACGCGCCGGAAATAAATCATGCCGGACACCAGAAAAACAAAGGCCAGACCAAACCCAGCGAAAATCACGCCCCACCCGTCCACCGGCTTGCCGAGCAACGACCAGCGAAAGCCCTCCACGACGCCCGTCATGGGATTCAGTTGCAGCATCCAGCGAAAGCGTTCCGGCAGCAGATTGACCGCGTAAACCACCGGCGTAATAAACATGCCCAACTGCAGCAGATACGGCACCAAATGCAGAACATCCCGATAACGAGCGGCCGCCGCGCTCAACCAAAGCGACACCCCTCCCGCGAATACCACCGCCGGAATCAAAAACAAGGGGAACAGCAAAATCGTCCAACTGAAGACCATGTCCGCCCGATACCACCCCATCATGCCGAAGAGCACCAGCATCGCCAGCAGCAAATCAATCAGGCTGGTGAACAGATAGGAAAACGGCAATATCATGCGCGGGAAATACACCTTGTGAATCATGTTGCTGCCGCTCAACAAGCTGCCGGATGCGCTCGTGATCGTGGTCGTGAAATACGTCCACGGCAACAAACCCGCGTAGAGAAAAATGGGATAGGGATAACCATCGGAAGGCAAATTCGCCAAATGACCGAACACCACGCTGAACACCACCATTTGAATCACCGGCTTGATGATGGCCCAAGCGATGCCCAGCAGGCTTTGCTTGTAGCGCACGGTCAAATTGCGCCAAGCCAGCGTCGCCAGCAAATCGCGATAGGCCCATAATTCACCCAGCGCCAAATCCAGCCAGCCGCGCCGAGGACGCCGGACGATTTCTCTTTTTTGCGGTGCACTCATTCGGTCACGGCGGCAATCATGGGCTCTTGATGCAGTAAAAGGCCAGTTTGTTTTTCAACCCGCTCGCGGACCAACCCCGCTAACGCCAAAACATCGGCGGCCGTTGCCTGCCCGGATTCATTGATAATGACCAGCGGATTACGCGAATAAAGGCGCGCGCCAGCCCGCTGCAATCCAGCCGCGCCAGTCAGTCGAATCAATTGCCCCGCGCTCACTTTGATGTGATCATCGGCAACAGCAAATGACGTCGCCCTCAGTTGCGCGGCCGCCTCCGCCCCCAACTGGTCTTGCACCTGTCGACATGCCTCTTCAAACTGCGCGCGCGACACCACCGGATTCTTGAAAAAGCTGCCCGCATTCCCAATATGGGCGGGGTCCGGCAAGCGCCCATCCCCGCGAATAGCCAAAATCCCCCGACGCATGTCCGCCGCGGAAAGGGTTTCCACCGCCTGCTGCTCCACCCACTCGCGCACACTGCGATGCGAACAGCACGGCGCGCCCTCTTTTCGCAAACGAAATGTGACGGCCGTAATGACAAAGCACCCTTTGTGCGTCGTGTTGAAAATACTTTGGCGATATTGAAACGAGCATTCCTCCTTCGCCAAGGCAACAGGCTCCAGACTGGCCCGCCCCAACGCATCCACGGCAATCAGCGTGTCCGCCGCTTCCTGCCCGTACGCGCCGATATTTTGAATGGGCGCCGCGCCAACCGTGCTGGGAATCCCGGCCAGATTTTCGAAGCCCCAATATCCAGCTTCCGCGCAACGAGCCACCAACCCATCCCACGTTTCTCCGGCCGCCGCCCGAACAGTCACCGTCGCCTCATCTTCCGCGACAATTTCAAAACCAGCCAATTCCATTTTGAGCACCAGTCCGGGAAAACCCTCATCCGGAACCACCAAATTGCTGCCGCCACCCAAAATCAAAACCGGCAACTTCAGCTCCCGCGCCGACAACAAAGCCTGACACACGTCATCCACACTGCGCGCCGCCATGAAATAGCGCGCGGGACCGCCCACCCGCATCGTGGTCAGCGGCTTCAGCGCAACCTGTTCTTGCCAGGCAACCGGAATGGATGGGTGAGCTTTTGTCATCGCTGCAGACGTTTCCACCATGGCGTCATTGAATACACAAAAATGGCCCTTGATTCAAAATAAAAGGCGGACATTACCACCAGAGCGAAACGCTTCTCTACAACTTCATTTTTTTGAAATGCATGTTGACACTCGCCCTCCCTCCCCCTAGCGTAATGTGTTAAGGTGTGGTCGGGGTGCCGGAAGGACTCTGGTGCATGCCTGAATGAGATGCGTACAGACCTAAAACCGAAAGTGTGTCGAGAGTGCGGCCATCACGCGCATCCCGAAGCGCGGCGTTGCTCGCGCTGTGGCGCCGTATTGCCCCGCTCGATGAGCTGGTTCTCGCGCCTGTCGCTAGTGGTTATTATATTGATTATTGTCGGCGCGATGATCCATGCCTGTTGCCAGCGCGCCCCTTCAACCGCCCGTTGGCGCTTGCCGTTCTGCGGCGAAAAAGAGACCCCTGAGCCTGCGCCGCCCGCAACGAACATCTTGCCCAGCGTGAAATCGCTGATGCTGAAATAAGGCAATCCCCCATAAACCGCAAGTTGCCTCAAACCCGGCCTGAACCGCTCATTCGCGCCCGCAGGAAAACGGCGCGAGGCATCGCGGCAAAATCCCCTGCAAATAGGCCAGCAAGACGCCATAGTTGACCATCGGCACCCCTGCCGTTTGCGTTTGCGCCTGCCGCCATTGCATTTCGCGCCGGTTCAACATGCACCCGCCGCAATGCACCACCAGCGCGTAATCCTTCAAATCCGGCGGATAAGCCATTCCCGCCGTGTGGGTGAACGCCAGCTTTTTGCCCGTATGTTTCAGCAACGCGCGCGGAATCTGCACAGAGCCGATGTCATCCTCCTGACGGTGATGCGTGCATCCCTCCGCCACCAGCACGCGGTCGCCATCGCGCAAACGCGCCACAGCCTCCGTGCCGCGCGCCAGCGCCGCCAAATCACCCTTGTAACGCGCAAACAAAATGGAAAAGGACGTCAGCGGCACATCCGGCGGCACCGCCGCGGACACCTCGCGGAACGCCTGCGAATCCGTAATCACCAAACGCGGCGGCCGCCCCAAACGCTCCAGCGTGACGCGCAACTCGCCCGGCTGCGTCACCACCGCCACGGCCCGCGCATCCAGAATATCCCGAATCGTCTGCTGCTGCGGCAGAATCAGGCGGCCCTTCGGCGCGGCGGCATCCAGCGGCGTCACGAGCACAACCAACTCCCCCGGCTGTAGCAAATCGCCCACAATCCGCCGCGCGTCCGCCGCATCCTCCGGCGCAACATGCGCCAGCGCCAGCCTGAGCTCCTCCACACCCGCGCCCGTCCGCGCGGAAACTGCGTGAACGGGCGCCCCGGCTTGCGCCGCCAGCGCTTCGCGGCCGGCATCCGCCAGCGGCAACTCATCCGTTTTATTCACCACCACCAGCAACGGAATCCGTTGCGCCCGCGCCGCTGCCGCCAGTTGCTGTTCGCACTCGCCCCAGCCGAACTCCGCAGTGGTCATCAGCACGGCAATATCCGTCTGCTTCAGCACCGCCTGAGTCCGCTGCACCCGTTGCGCGCCGAGTTCGCCCGCGTCGTCCAGCCCCGGCGTATCCGTCAGCACCACCGGCCCCAGCGGCAGCAATTCCATGGTCTTCGCCACCGGGTCGGTCGTCGTGCCTTTCACCGGCGACACAATCGCCACATCCTGGCCGGTCAGCGCGTTAATCAAGCTCGACTTGCCGACATTGCGCCGCCCGAAAATGGCAATATGCACCCGCTCCCCGCGCGGCGTGGCATTCAAGCGATTGTCCGGATTTGAGTCCATTTTCGTATCATACCACACCACCGCCCCCGACCGCTACTGCCGCTTCCCCCGCGCGCCCCGCTTTGCTACCATGCGCGCCATGAATCCGCCCGCTGAATGTTTCCACACCATGGAAAACTTTTTCGCGCCTCTTCCACGCCATGGAACCGGCGGCGGTTGCCAGACCGCGAAAGGAGCGGCGTGGGCATCATAGCGGCCATTGGACGACGCGCGCCGCGAACACGGGCGCTGGTGGCGCTGATTTACGGCGCGCTGCTGCTGGGCGCGGTGGCCATGCTGTACCCGCTGGGCCTGCTGGCGGCGGGTTCCACCAAATCCATCGCCGACCAGCGCGAGCATGTGCTGATTCCGCGTTTTCTGCTGAACGACACCGCCCTCTGGCAAAAGCATCTCGAAGCGCTCTTTAACGAATCGCTCGACGCGCTGAATATCGCGTTTGATTCGGATTATGTAATGTTCGCGGACATTCCCTTGCCGCCCGCCGACGCGCCGGACGCGGCGTGGGTGCCGCTGTGGCGCGAGTTTCTCGCGGCGGACCGCCTGCCCTCCGCCGCCATCGCGCTGGGCCACTACTGGGCGCCGCAGGCGGGCGCATTCCCCATGCAACTGCGCGAGTTCCGCCGCCACCTGCAAGCCAAATACGGCTCGCTGCCCGCCATGAACGACGCGCTGGGCACGGACTTCGACGCATGGTATTCCGTCTTCATCCAGCCGCCAACCTATCTCTTCCCCTACGCCCAGCCCGACGCAACGCCGCTGGCAACCGAGTTCGACGCGTTCAAATTATCCGCGCCCGCCTGGTGCCAAGTGGTCCTCTCCGTGGAGGGCTTTTACAAACGCCTCTATCTCAAGCCGCGCTACACCAAAGACATCGCCGCCTACAACGAAGCCCACGGCACCGCCCATGCGACATGGGCCGACATCACCCTGCCGGCGGACACACCGCCAACCGCCACGCCCCAAGAACGCGCCGACCGCCACGAATTCCTGACGCATTCGCTATCCCCGTTGTGGCACACCAACGGCCGCCTCCACACGCCCGAGCTGGCCTGGCGCGCGTTTCTGGCGGAACAGCAGGCCGCCGGCCGCGAGTTGCCCGCCGCGCAACTCACCGCCCCCCTGCCGCAATTCGCGCACCACGCGCAACTGTTCCGCGACAACAAACCCGCCATCCGCCGCGAACTGCTCGCCCGCAATTATCGCACCGTGCTCGACTACATCCTTTTCCACGGCCGCGGCATTTTCAACACCGTGGTCTATTGCGCCTTGGCCGTCCTGCTGGCGCTGGTGGTCAACCCGCTGGCGGCCTATGCCCTGAGCCGCTTCCGCCCGTCGGCCACACCCCAAATTCTGCTGTTTCTGATGCTGACGATGGCCTTCCCGCACATGGTCACGCAAATCCCCGTGTTTGTTTTGCTGCGCGAGCTGGGCCTGCTGAACACGTTTGCCGCGCTCATTCTGCCGGGCATGGCCAGCGGCTACTCCATCTTTCTGCTGAAGGGATTTTTCGATTCGCTGCCGCGCGATTTATACGAGTCGGCCCAGCTCGACGGCGCAGGCGAATGGACGCTCTTTTGGCACATCACCATGCGGCTGTCAGCGCCGATTCTCTCCGTGATTGCCCTGCAAGCGTTCAGCGTGGCCTATGCCAATTTCATGTATGCGCTCCTGATTTGCCAGGACCCGAAAATGTGGACGCTGATGGTCTGGCTGTATCAGTTGCAGCAGCGCTCAGGGCCGGGCGTGGTGCAGGCGTCGCTGCTGCTGGCGGCGATTCCGACGCTCGCGGTATTCCTCGCCTGTCAGCGCGTTCTGTTGCGAGGCATCGTCGTGCCGGTCGAAAAGTAAGCGCGCCGCCTCTTAACGAATCAGCAAGTCCGGCGGGGGCGGCGGAGCCGTTCGGCCGGGAACCACAATTTGCGAGGCTCGCTCGCGTTGCATCGCCGCGACCTCCTCGCGCAAATCAGCCAGCGCCTTGCGAATGGCGGGATTGAAACCGGCAATGGCCTCCGGCAAATTCGTCGCGCCGTCAATTTCGCCGCTCAGCGGCAGAATGCCGCCGGGAGTCATCACTTGGGTCGAAGCGGTAAAAATCGCGGGACGGCTCAGGTCATCCGCGCCGTCAGCCGTCACCGGCACCAGCTTGCGCAAGCTGCCGGCCCTCAAATCGGTATAACTTTCCTCGCGGTACAAATTGGCGGCGTCCAACTGAAGTTCTTTTTCCACATTGTCTGTCATGCTCATCTCCTTGGGCGCTTGAGCGGCCCGATTGCTTTCTTTATTTCGCGGCGCGCCTAGTCTTGCAACATTTTTTCGCGCAGCGTGGCAAGCGCCTGATTCTGCAACTGACGCACGCGCTCGCGGGTAATTCCAAGGCGCTTGCCAACTTCTTCGAGCGATTCCGGCGGAATGCCGTCCAGCCCGAAGCGATGCTTCAAAATCAACTGTTCGCGCTCGCCCAACTGCTCAAGATTCGCGTTCATCTCCTCCAGCAGTTGCCGGTCGTTCAGCGCTTCAAAAGGCGATTTGGCATCGGCGTCAGCAATGATGTCGCCGAGATTTTCGCGTCCCTCATCACCCAACGGCACATCCAGCGAGGATGGCCGCTGCGAAATTTCGAGCCAATAGCGCACCGTTTTTTCGGATACATCGAGTTTTTTCGCCAGCTCGCGAGGCGTGGGCGGACGCCCCAGCTTGTGAGTCAGCGTTTCATTCATCCGGCGCATGCGGAACAGCTTGTCCACCATGTGCGACGGCAGACGAATGGTTTTGCCCTGATTGGCCAGCGCGCGACGAATCCCCTGCTTAATCCACCACGCGGCATAGGTGCTCAGCTTGCCCCCCTTCTTGGGGTCAAAGCGGCTCACCGCCTTCATCAGTCCGATGTTGCCCTCGCTGATTAAATCCAGCAGCGGCAGACCCAGACGCGCGTAATCACCGGCAATTTTGACCACCAGGCGCAAATTCGCGCGAATCATTCGTTGCCGTGCCTCCTCATCGCCGCGCTTGACGCGCCGCGCCAGCTCGACCTCCTCTTCGGGCGTCAGCAAATCCACCTGCCCGATTTCGCGCAGGTAAATCCGCATGCCTTGGTCGTCGCGTTCGTCCATGGCGCGGGATATTCCCAAGGTAATACCCAAAATGCAAGCACTCCTATGACATTTTCAAACGCCGTTGCGAACTTGACTTCCCGCCTCCCCCCTCGCAGACTGCCCACATGCGCTGTCCAAAGTGTGCCCAATCCGATGACCGCGTGATTGATTCGCGCTCCATTCGCCACGACGAAGTCATTCGCCGCCGGCGGGTGTGCGCCAAATGCGGCCACCGCTTCACCACCTACGAAGAGGTCGTCAAGCCAACGCTGATTGTCCTCAAGCGCGACGGACGACGCGAAGACTTCTCGCGCGAAAAACTGATGGCCGCCGTAACCCACGCCGTCGTCAAGCGCCCCATTGCCGCAACGCAAATTGAGCTGCTGGTGGATGACATCGTGCAGGAAATCCAAAGCGAATATGAGCGCGAAGTCCCCGCAACCGTCATCGGCAACAAAGTCATGAGCAAACTCCAAAAGCTCGATGAAGTCGCATTCCTCCGCTACGCATCCGTCTTCCGCCGCTTCCGCGACGCCTCTCAATTCCTCTCCGAAATTGAGAACCTCATCAACCGCCAATGAGCCGCCCCACGCCACCCGTTGCCCCATCCCCGCCCCCCGCATGATGATCCTCCCCACCAGCGACGACATCCGCGCCACCCTCCGCGACCACCTCACGCAACTGATTGACCGCGCCGCATTCGACCCCGAACTCGCCGAAGCCGTCGCATCCGCCGTGGTGACCTACCTCGACGAGCAAGGCCTCGCCCCCCCCCTGCCGGACGATTATCTGCACCTGCTGATTTACCGCGCGCTGCGTTCACTGAACCAAAACGAAGCCGCCCGCGCCTGGGCCGCCGAACATCTCCACACCCACGGCGACTTGCCCGTGTTCGACCCCGACCTCTGGCCCGGCCCCGTCCCCTTGCTCGTCTGGCAGCTATTCGCCTCGCGCCTCGTCCGCCCCGCCCACACCGTCACCGCCGAAGGCAGCATCCTCTGGACGCTGGACTTCCGCCGCCTGCGCCAGGAAGAAGCCGGCTGGATGGAAATAACACTGCTCCCCGGCCTGCGCGCCCTGCTGGAACAACTCGCCCCCGCCTGGGACGAAACCTCCGGCGTCGGCCTCCTCGGCCTGCGCGGACTCTACGCCGTCGGCTTCGCCCCCACCCCCCGCCGCCGACGCCGCCCCAGGCGCCCCACCGCCTACGTGCCGCTCGACGCCGCCGCCATCCGCTCCTTCTGCCTCCGTGTCCTGGACCAACTCCAAGCCGCCCGCAACTGGCAGCAAACCCCAGACGTCCTCTACCTCGACTTCCCCCAACGCTGATTTCCCATCACGAACTACGGGCGGCCCCACGCGCCCACGACTCGGCCAAAAACTTTGCCCATGTCCGAAATCAGTGTGTGGCGGCTAGCCCGGTCGCTTCCTTAAAAAATCACTTGTCTTGCAGAAGACGCTCTGGCCCCATTGGGATAAGACCCAACTCAATTAGTCATCAACGACCAAGCTCACCGGCGGCGATTAGCCGTCCAGTAAGGCGTCTTGTTGTGCATCATTATGGTCCAATCAACAGTTCAGGGGCATATCGGATTATAAAACGGGCCACATCAGAACCGGCTATAATGTCAATTACCTTTCCCGTCTTTTCGAAAGCCTCTCGGACACGATCTTCTAATTGTTCTGTTTTCTCGGCAGTAGTTATGAGGAGGCCACCATCTGCATTATATTTGGCAATGCCCTCTTCTATCTGAGAAACAGCCGTAAGATCGTAATGGTCTCCTTCGTACGACTTCGCCTGGACAATAATTTTACTGGTTAGACTTACACCAATGATTGGATTCTGAAACTCTACAATTAAATCCGCACCATGATCGGTTCTCCATCCAAAACCGTTTTGTATTGACTCAACATTAGGCATTTCGTCAAATACTCTCTTAAGAAGGCGCTCGAAATCCTTGCTTCTGTTCATATTGTGTATCATAGTTGTCATCTTTGGAAGCAAGTCACACTTTACTTTCTCCCTGAGGTGAAGAATCCCCCGTAACTCGCCTTTGTTTTCGGAATATCTAGCTTCCCTAACATTCTCGAGCGACTTCAAAAAGTCATCAACCCTAAGCACTCTCTGTCCTCTGCGCATGGGAGATAGATTCACGGAGGGAAGAATATTCGGGTCATTTCGATCGAATTCGATTATCGTATCGGGATCTACGGGGATATAGTTGCAAAAATCAGTGCCCCACTTGCAGTCTATGCCTTCGTCAAAGTCATAACCCCCCTTAGCCTGAACAGCAACACAGCGACCATAACGTGGGCTGTTTACATGAACGATCCAATCACCTTCACGTATACGGAGTAAAAATCCGTTCTTGCCGTGATAGTGTTCTCGCAGGTCCCCTTTTTGATCCCACATTCCAAATCTGGATTTTCCAGATTTTATCTGTTCGTAAACCTTTTCCCTCGCGTCCTTATCGTCTATCTTCGCAAATGCATATACTTGCATAGTCAACCTCTCTCCTGCTTTTTGTTGTTAACACTGTCTAATGCCAGCATGCACGCCTCCGCGCGCTCTTCTCATGCTTACAGCATGAATTATGGCGGAACCGTGCGCAAGGCTTTGGAGTTCACGCCTTGTGAACATGGGGGCAGGCATTTGCAGTCCACCGCCCCAAGAAGCAGGCAAGGCTTGACATGCAAGCACGCGGCAATCGCCGCGAGCATTTCAGCGCTGGGAAAACGCTTGCCGGATTCCCATTGGCTCCAGGTGGATTTGCAAACGCCGAGGGTTTCAGCGGCCACGTACATTTTCAGCCCCGACTGCTGCCGCAATCGTTTCAGATTGGATGCAAAAATCGCACACAGGCAATCGTGATGGAGAGTATTGGATTTTGTTTTTCGGGCGGGCATGGCGGAATCTGGAATCCGCGCCGAAAAAGTGGCGCGAACCCCAACTCGTGTCTCCACTGAGGCACTGGCATGCCCATACCGAAACACAAAGCTGAAGCCGCGCCAATGGGCGCGCCTCCGCTCAGGTCGTCTCGGTATTAAAAACTGCCAGTTTTCAGTAGAAACGATACTGCGCGTTAACGCATTAAATTGTCAGATTAGCTCTTGGTTCTGGGCTTTCTTTCTTGTTTGAACTGCTGGAAATGCCACAGCGGCTTTCCCTTAACCGGAAAACTACCAGCCCGCCCTACCCCAATCAAGACGGAAAGCCCCTAAAAACGAACGTATCATTTCCGGTTTTGGTGGTATTCGCGGTTGCGGGCCTTTTGCGTCGTTTGCGTTAAATGGGGTTGGTTTGTTTTTTTTCTCGCGCGCCGGGCGCGGGCACCGGCGGCAGCCGCTCAAGCCGTGGCACAAGCTCGCCCCAAGCCAGTTTATCCGACTATGAATGGATAAACTCTGTCAGCCCCTTCTCGGATTGCCGGGCCGCGCGAGCTTGGCGCCTAATTTCTTCTTTGACCTTTTCGGGTTTTGAGACACGCCCAACATGCACGACTGGCGTCGAATCATCTGTCGAGAGAATCGTGACATTCCCAACGCCCATCAACCGTTGAATGATGCCCTGTCTCATGGAAACATCTTTGATGCGAAACAGCTCAAGCTCTTCAACTCTCCTGGCGATGAGTCCTGTTCGGACAAAAAAACGCTGATTCGTAAGTTTGTATTTCGTCGCTTTTAGCGCCCAACAGACACCGAGCAGAATGAATATACCGATGAACATCGGCAAAAGCATGATTCCAAGAAGAATCGCCACGATGAACCCTTTTGCCGAAGGACCAAACTCCATGATTGTGGTTTCTTCATGATTCATCGTCATCTCCTTGTGCTCCCGGAGTGCATTTGGGCGAAAAAATAGCGAAAAGGCGACTGTGAAGGATGGTACTGAATGTTTTTGGGGCGGTCATGGCAAAATTGAGGAATGTCACAGCGGCTTTTCCATGGCCGGAAAACTACCAGCCCGCCCTTGCCCCAATCAAGACCGAAAC
>FZPS01000002.1_pt43 | contig 28972 bp, 27 predicted proteins | sample 1817821 | NCBI WGS metagenome assembly FZPS01 (sample SAMEA104158645, study PRJEB21678) | metagenome | place: Germany | collected 2015-04-21
ATAACGAAAGGGTAAAGACAAGCGATAAACCGATTTTTTATGATTAAAGTTGATTAAAAAAGCCGCCTTTTGGGGCGGCTTAAAATTGCCTATTCTCACCGTTAAAGATTTATGATATAATATATGGTATAATAAAAATAATTATTATAAATACGGATATAAAGGAGAGGAATTATGTCTACGAGAACTCAAGCTTTTGTAAATTTTTATGCCGCAATGGGCTCCTTACAGACTTATACCGCTTTGGATTCCAAAGCAAGGGAGCTTGCCGCCAAACAGGATATCGCGGTAAGGTTCAAAGTTAAGGACGGACCCGACGGCGTATTGGTTTTCAATAAGGGCGCGGTCAAGGCCGTTCCTTATACCGAAGGTATGCCCACCGACATTGTGCTTTATTGCTCCAGCTGCGATAAGTTCAATGATTTGGTGAACGGAACGGGACAATCGGTTATCCCGATGAAAGGCTTTTTTAAGCTCGGTTTCTTGCTCAAGAAGGACAGCGCTTTTAATGTATTGACCAAACAAATGGCTGACCTTATGCGCCAAAAAGAATTTGACAACGAAGAAGATAAAAAAATCAGCACTTTGCTTGCGTTTAATGCCATGGTGGCGGGAATCGTACAGATAGGCAATGTGGATGAGTTGGGCAGAATGAGCGCCAAGCGTATTCCCGACGGAGATATAGGCATTGAAATTAAGGATGAATGTTATTGCACGGTAAGAGCCCAAAACGGCATATTGGAATATATACCCGCAAAAACTGAGAAGGCAAGAAGCAAAATGGTTTTCGATTCGCTGGCAACGGCGAAAGGCGTTATTGACGGAGCGCTTGACGCCATGTCTTGTATATCGACAGGCTCCATTGCCATGTCGGGATTCATACCCATGTTGCTGAATTTGAACAACATTCTCAATTTAGTACCAAAATATTTATCGTAAGGAGAGGTGGACAATGAAAATTAACGAATACAAAAACAGCAGAAAATTAATGGAAAGGGCGACTAAGGTTATACCTTGTGGCGTTTACGGCCATTTAGGGCCTGCGGAAGGCTGTATGATACCCGTTGAAGCCTTTCCGAATTTTGCTCAAAAGGCTGAAGGAGCATATTTTTGGGATGTGGACGGCAATAAATACATAGATTATATGTGCGCCTACGGTCCCAACATACTGGGCTATAACGATCCCGATGTGGACGCTGCGGCTATGGAACAGCTTAAAAAGATGAATTGCGTTACTCTGCCGGGCGAAGTAATGGTGGAATTTGCGGAATTGTTGACCAATCTTACAAAAAAGGACTGGGCTTTCTTTGCGAAAAACGGCGGAGACGTAACCTTGTTCTCGGTTATGATTGCAAGGTTCTATACGGGCAAGAAAAAGATTATTTTCGTTAACGGTTATTATCACGGCGTAGCTCCTTGGTCGCAAAAACCCGACAGCGCGGGAACCATTTACGATGATTGCAAGAATTCGCTATATGTTGATTTTAACGATATAGAAGGTTTGAAAAAAGTAATCGCCGAAAATAAAGACGATATAGCCGCATTTATTTCCACTCCTTATATGCACGGGAATTTCTTGGATAATCAAGTGCCCGCTCCGGGATATTGGCAGGAAGTAAGGAAGCTTTGCACCGAAAACAATATCGTGCTTATTATTGACGATATCCGTTGCGGTTTCCGTTTGGATTTATCAGGTTCCGACCATTATTACGGTTTTGAAGCCGACCTCATTACTTTCTGTAAAGCTCTTGCCAACGGTTATAACGTTTCGGCAATATGCGGCAAGCAATTCTTAAAAGCAGCCGCAGGCTCGATAATGTACACGGGTTCTTATTGGATGAGCGCGGCGCCTTTTGCGGCGGGTATCGCTTGTTTGAAAAAATTAATGAAGTCAGACGCTTGCGCCCATTTCAAAAAGATTGGCACCATGCTTTGCGACGGTTTGGTTAAATTGGCCCAAGAAAGAGGTATTAACCTTAAAGTATCGGGCGAGCCGGCGCTGTTTTATCTCATGATAAAGGATGACGATTCCTTGTTGCTGCATCAAGAATGGATTGCCGAATGCGTCAAGAGAGGACTTTGGCTTACCAATCACCATAACCATTTCATTAACCTTGCCATGACCGAAGAAACCGTTAAAGAGTCTTTGGCTATTGCGGCGGAAGCCATGGATGTTTTAGTGGCAAATCATCCAGAGGTTTACAAAAAGAAATAATGGATATTGCAATAATTATTTTAATTTGCGTTACAATAGTTGTTGGACTTCTTAATTTATTTAAGAAGTCTAACGCTATTGGCGATAAAAAAAATTTTGATGAGATAGGGAGGAAAATAGAAGAAGAGAATCGTTTAACCAAAGAAATATTGTTAAGCAGCATAAAAACCGGCAACGACGCGGTAATAAGCGGCGTAAACAATACCAACAAGGCAGTCGTGGATAATGTAAAAAACTTATCCGACGCCAATATCGCCAATATTAGGGATATGAAGGCGGATGTTATAAAAGGGCTTGCCGAAATAAGGGAAAATGTGAGTATAAGCCTTAAAGAGGTAAGGGAAGACAACGCAAAACAGCTTGAAAAAATGCGCGAGGTAGTGGATGAAAAATTAACCTCCACGCTCAATGAAAGGCTGAGTCAATCATTTAAGGTGATAAGCGAGCAACTGGAATCGGTATATAAAGGCTTGGGCGAAATGCAAAAGCTGGCTGGAGACGTAACCGACCTTAAAAAAGTACTCAGCAATGTTAAAACCAAGGGAATTTGGGGAGAAATCTCTTTGGACAATCTTTTAGAGAATATCCTCAGCCGAGAACAGTATATTAAAGGCTTTAATATTAAGGGAAGCGGACAGGTTGATTTTGCCATAGTTTTGCCGGGAAGAAATAATGAAAAAGTATATCTTCCCATGGACGCCAAGTTTCCGACAGAGGATTATCAGCGTTTGGTGCAGGCAAGCGAAGGAAGCGATTTGCAGGCGGTAGCCGAATGCGTAAAAAAGCTGGAAACCGTGATAAGAACGCAGGCCAAGAAAATAAGCGAAAAATACATCTGTCCTCCATTGACTACCGATTTCGCCATTATGTATCTTCCTACCGAAGGATTGTACGCCGAAGTGAACAGAATTCCCGGACTGACTACGGAATTGCAAAACAAATACAAGGTAGTTCCCGCAGGGCCCACAAACACAACAGCGCTCTTAAACAGTTTAAGTTTAGGATTCAGAACGCTTGCCATACAAAAATCTTCATATGATATTTTCAAGATTTTCGTATCGTTCCAAAAAGACTTCGCTAAATTTATAGACAATCTTGAACAAGCAAAAGAACACCTGAATAAAGCTAACGATACATTGGATGATGCCACCAAGAGAACGGGCTTAATTAAAAAGAGGATCGAAAAGGTGGAGAGCTTGAAATGTCTGGAGGATGCGGAGGGCGCGTAAAAATGAAAAGCAGGTTTATATCTCTGTTATTGGCGTTGGTTTTTGTTGCAGCAACGGCAATTGGTTTTGTTGTTGTCAATGAAAAGGTTTTAAACGATAAAGTAAGGATTGCCGTTCTTTCCGACCTTCATATCGTTGCGGATTCATATTATACGGATAAAGAAACTTTTTACGAATATGCGGATACTGAAAAAACCATACATTTGTCCGAAGCTACGGCAAAGACCATGGTTGACGAAATTATCGCTCAAAGAAACATTAAATATGTTTTTGTAACAGGCGATATTACCGAAGACGGCTATGAAAAATCCCATAAAGCGGCCGCAAATATTTTCAAAAGACTGAGAGACAAAAACATTAAGGTATTTATCATTAACGGAAATCATGACACCCCCAAAACGCAAAGCGAAATCCCCGTTGTGCCCGACGCTGCACAATTTCGTAAAATATATTGGGAATGCGGCTATAAAGACGCCGTGGCAATAGATGACAAATCTTTATCATACGCTGCCGATATAGACAAACAATTCAGGCTGATAGCGATAGACAACGACAATTATTATCAAACGGATATGCGGCAATATAAAGAAGAAATCAGCCATGACTTGATTGGGTGGGTTATAGAGCAATTGGAGCAATGCAAAAAAGACGGTAAAACTCCCATAGCCATTGCGCATAAACCGTTTGTCAATCATTTCGGGCCCATAGGCAATATAGTGAGCAAAACAAAAATTGCCCCAAGTTTTGAAACGCTGGCCCGAGCGCTCGCGGACAATGGCTGTCATTATATTTTTACTGGACACCTTCACAATCAAGATACGGCGTGCATAACCTCGGACCAGGGCAACAAGCTGTATGATATAGAGACTGCTTCGGCGGTCTATCTGCCCAGCGCTTATCGATTTGTTACAATAACTCAAAAAGAAGTTATTATTAAAAGCAAATTTTTAGACCATTTGAATATGGACTATGCGAGCGAATACTTAACCGACAGCGATTATAACAAGATAAAAGCCGACTACCCGCAATATTGCCTGGAACATTTCAAAAAAAGCATACAAAAGGCGGTAACGGCTACCTTAAATCCGCAAGAACTGGAGGAACTGTTCGGCTCTTTTTCCCTTGACAATGAAACATTTAATTTAATTAATGAAAATGTAATTAATCCGCTGCTTAATTTGCCTATTTACGGCGAAAGCAACAGCTTGGAAAAATTAGTTATCGATAACGGCGGGCAGCCTTTGCCCCCAACCAAGTATAAAGATATCTATGACCTTGCCTCATATTTTGTATTTGAAGTTGTTCGCGGAGACGAAAACGTGTCGTCCTCATCTCCCGAAGTTACTTTATTGAAAAATTATTTATACGCCTTATTCCATTATTTTGAAAGCATAGAGAATGAAATAGCGGCGGCTTACCCCGATCAAAACCTCGATATCGATTCACAAAAGCTTTTCAAAGAGGGCAAACTGGAGATGATAGAAAGCGGGGTTTACTCTTTTATATTTAATTTAATCAAAGACAGTCTGCCGTCGCCTATCCGAAATTTGGATTTATCCACGCTTGACCTGTTAAAAAATCCCTTAATAAAAGGATATATTAATTTAACGGCAAAAGGCTTGGGAGACATATTCGTAGACAGTGTGGAAACTCACGATATAAATTTTGAGTTTTTTATAAATGGGGCCATTGAGCTTCTGTTAAAAGACCAATATCCAGCGGACAACAATTTAGTCATTGACAAGGAGAGCTTGGAAGTAAAATAATCTTTTTAATATGGTTTATAAAAAACAGCCTTTTGAAAGGCTGTTTTTATTTTACCGCAATGTTTCGATGATAGTATACGGTTTATAAAGTCGTCAACAAGTCTTGCAGCACCGCCATAATATCGTTAAGCTGGACGCCGTATTCGGGAGCTCCGATAACTTGCACGTCGCCGTCTTCGGCGCATTGCACAAATTCCTTTTTCTTTTGCAATACATTGAGAGCGCCGTCCACGCTGCTGAAATTAAAGCAAACGAAAGGAGTCTTTCTTTCATAGACGCCTCTGCCGGCTTTGGATTTTCCGCCTTTGACTCTGAGATAGCACGCTATTTCCGGATTTTTAATGTCGCCCACAACGAATTGATAAATTCTGTCGGGCTGGTTCGTCCAGTCTTTTATGCCTTCCCATTCCAGCTTGTTTGCTACCGATAAAGCGGTTGTAATCATGTATAAGCTCATTTTTACCTTAAGGTATTTTTTGAGCTCGTCGGTGGGATTGTTGTCGGGCATCATTAACATAAGCTGCAATAAAAGCAGTATTGTGTTAACAAGCAAACCCGGCTTTGTGAACAATCCTTTTATTATACATTTCATATCCGGCAAAGAAGTCATGCTGCCTTTGAACATTTTTACCATTTTTGTTATGGTATTGAAGGTTAGCTCAAGGTCAGGCTTGCCTTCGTATTCGCCTTGGACTACTTTGAAGTCGCCGTTATCAAAAACCAGATGGCATACAAGGTCGCCTTCGTCGTCCTTACCTCTGAATTGCACAACAGCTTGTACTTTTTCCCAAGTTTTTTTGAATTTGGGGTGGTCTTGCAAAACCACTTTCATTACGGGAAACGCCGCCTTAAAGAAAAGTTGCGCCACAAATTTGTCTTGGGCTGATGCTTTCATTATTCACCTCCCGTTATACTTCGTCGTTCCAATCTTCGTCCGCTTCAAACTCTCTGCCCATAATTTCGCGCACGCTGTCGGCGATACCGTTGGAATCGAGCTTGTAGTAAGAATATAAGTCTTCGGGGTATCCCACCACGCTGAATTCGTCTTGCAAACCTAATTTCGTAAACGCGCAGCCCTTTCCGCTCTCGGCGATAACAGAAGCAACCGCGTCTCCCAAGCCGCCTATAACATTGTGTTCCTCAATAGTTATAATTCTTCTTGTTTCCTTAACCGCTTTAAAAATTATTTCCTTGTCGATAGGCTTAATGGTATGCATATTGATAACTCTTACCGACAAGCCGTCGATTTCTTTAAGCTCTTTGGCGGCGGTTACCGATTGTAATACGCCTATGCCGCAGGTTATTATTGTACAGTCGGTGCCGGGATGAACTTCTTCTCCTTTGCCGATTTCAAAATTAAAGTTTTGATTGGTATGGAAAGGAGGCTCAAATCCTCTGCCCACTCTAATGTAAACCGGACCGTCAATGTCCAAACAGGCTTCTACCGCTCTTCCGGTTTCGGCGCCGTCGGCGGGAACGATAACCGTCATGTTCGGGAAAGACCGCATAACGGCAAGGTCTTCGGTACAATGGTGTGTGCTTCCTGCTTGTCCAAAGGATATGCCGGCGTGGGTGGCGATTATTTTAACGGGAAGTTTTTGATAGCAAATGTCCGTTCTTACTTGCTCGCCGCCGCGCAGGCAGGCAAAAACCGCAAAGGTGGAGGCAAAGGGGATAAGTCCCGATTTCGCCAAACCTGCCGCAACGCCGAAAAGGTTTTGTTCGGCGATACCCACATTAAACATTCTTTCGGGGAATTCCTTTCCGAAAATGCCTATATTCGTGGATTTCTCCAAGTCAGCGGTAACTCCGACAATTTTATCGTTGGTTTTTGCCAATTCTCTAAGCACGCGGCCATAGATTTCTTTGGCCGACATTGTATTTGCGTCATAACAATTCCAGGTAGTTCCTGTTGTGGATTTTACTTCTGCCATATTATCCTCCTATATGCCTTTTTCTATGTCCGAAAAAGCGATAGCGGCTTTCTCGGAATCTATTGCGCCGTAATGCCATTTTACATCGTCTTCCATAAAGCTTACGCCTTTGCCTTTAATGGTTTTGGCGATAATGACCGTAGGTTTGCCTTCCACTCCTTCCCATGCTTGGTCAAGGGAATCGCAAACTTGCTGCATATCGTTGCCATCGGCTACTTCAATGACATTCCAACCGAAGGCGCGCCATTTGTCGGCAAAAGGTTCAAGCGCCATTACATCTTCGGTTTTGCCGTCTATCATTAAACCGTTGCGGTCAACAATGGCAATAAGGTTGTCAAGTTTGTAGTGGCTTGCTGCCATCATGGCTTCATAGTTTGAGCCTTCGCAGCATTCGCCGTCGCCCAGCATAACCACGGTTTTGTAAGTTTGCTTTTGAAGCTTGGCTCCCAAGCATATTCCCACGCCTATGGGAAGGCCGTGTCCCAGAGAGCCTGTGGAGCAATCGCAGCCCGGCACTTTAAGCGCGTCGGGATGCATTCCGAACGGAGACATAAAGTGATTGAATCTCTTAAGGTTTTCTTTTGGGAAAAAACCCGCAAGCGCTAAACAAGGTATGTAACCGACGGCGGAATGGCCTTTGGACAAAATAAATCTGTCTCTGTCAGGCTTATTGCAATCTTTGGGGTCAATGTTTAAATATTTGAAATATAAAGCGACAAGGTAATCGGCAGCGCTCATGGCCCCCCCAACGTGGCCGGAACCCGCCCAAACAGTAGTCTGAATAATGTCTTTGCGAAGCTGGCGCGCCAATTCCTTTAGATTATCAACTGTCACATCTTTTTTCACCATAAGTGACCTCCTTTTGAACTATTACAAAATTTATTATACCTTACTAATAAAGGTTAGTCAATATCAAAAATTTATAAAAATATATATAATGACGGGGTTTTCTACGAAAAGAGCCGTTTGATAGGCGGTTTGATTTTTGCGGGCGGCTATGATATAATATTAAAACATATTAATTTTACGGAGGTGGTGTAGGAGAATGAGTTTGAAGAAGTGGCAAGAAGACTTGACAAGGAATATTACTACGACGCAGGAGTTGGCAGACAAAAAACTCATATCGGAAGAAGACAAAGAAAAATTGCAAAATATAATTGATAAATATCCCATGAACATTACCGAATATTATTTAGGCTTGATCAAGAAAAACGATTACGACGATCCCATCTACAAAATGTGCATACCCTCTCTTTTCGAAGACAATCAGGAAGGGTTATGGGATACCAGCGGGGAGGCGGCCAATACCGTTGACAACGGCATACAACATAAATATGACAATACCGTATTGCTGCTTTCCACAAATATTTGTTCCATGTATTGCCGCCATTGTTTCAGAAAAAGGTTGGTTGGCGTAAGCGAGGAAGAAACCCTTACATTTGTCGATAAAGCGGTAGATTACATAAAAGAACATCCCGAAGCGGACAATGTGCTTATTACCGGCGGAGACGCCTTTCTGAATTCTAACAAGGTCATAGAAAAATATCTTGAAAAGCTGATAGAAATAGAACATATTAAGTTTATCAGATTCGGCACCCGCGTTCCCGTTGTTTTTCCGCAAAGAATTACTACCGATGAGGATTTGCTGAATATTTTGGCCAAATACAAAAACAAGAAAACCATTTATGTGGTTACGCAATTCAATCATTATAATGAATTTACCGACGAGGCCAAGAAATCTATAGAATTACTTAGAGAAAACGGCGTGCCCGTGCTTAACCAAACCGTGTTGCTTGCCGGAGTCAACGACAATCCGCAAACGCTGGTAAAATTATTTAACAGATTGGTGGAAGCGGGAATTTCTCCTTACTATCTGTTCCAATGCCGCCCTTTGAAAGGCGTGAAAAAATATTTTGCGGTGCCTTTGAGCCGCGCCGTGGATATTGTGGACCAAACCAGAGCCAAGCTTTCGGGCGTGGCCAAAAGATTTCGCTTTGCCATGAGCCACATTAGCGGCAAAATAGAAATAATAGGAAAGACGCAGGACGGCAGATTAATAATGAAGCAGCACCAAGCAAGGGATAATAAAGACTTGAATAAATTCTTTACCGTATCCATAAACGAGAATACTTTATGGCTTGATGAAAATTATGAGTATGAGATTTTATAACTAATAAATAAACTAAGCAAAAAAGGCGGGTATATCTCCCGCCTTTTTTTACTTATAAGCGAATAAGAAAACGGTTTTTTTTGTTCGTTAAGAATTAAGCTTTATTAATTCTCCGCCTTTTAAGCGGGACTCTTCGGCTTTCAGCACAATCTCATGGGAAGGAATGGTATCTTTTAGGTATGTAATGTTGGAATCATCTTCAAGTTTACCTTGAATAAGAAGACACCATTCTTTAATAAGGTTGATGTCGCCGTCTATATGTCCCAAACCTTTGATTAATTTAGTGCGTATAATTTTGGAAGGGCCTTTGTAAACCCTTATGAAAAGCTTGCCGTCATAGTCGTTGCTTATAATTTCGCCTTTGGTGCCGCTTATTTGCGTTCTTCTGTAAAATTTATCGGAAAACGCGGTAACGGTATGGGAGGCGGTTACTCCGTCGGCGAAGCACATATTCACTATTTGGTGGTCAACTACATTGTTATCGCATTTATAAACGCATTTGCCGTAATTACTTTCTTTAAGGGCATTGTATCTTTCTTCTTTTGTGCTGCCCGATTTGCCGGTAATAATTCTGCCCGCGTATTTCAAGAAAGTGGCTTTGAATACGCTGTCTCTGATATACAAATCTTCGGCGTTGAATGGACAATTTTCCACTTTGCAGTCAATACATCTGTCCGCCGCGCCCTCGGGCATATTCTCTTTGGTAAAGTGCTTCAGGTTGCCGAAAGAACTTACGGCAAGGCAAGGCTTGTTTATAAACCAATGCAGCAAGTCAAAATCGTGGCAGCATTTTGCCATTATCATGGGCGCCGCGAATTTGGTGTTATGCCAGTTGCCTCTTACATAGCTGTGCGCGAAATGGAAATATCCGATGTTTTCCGTATGGTTTATGGTAACGATATCTCCTATTACGCCGTCGGCAATTGTTTGCTTAATCAATTTGTAGTATTTTGAGTATCTGAGCACATGACAAACCACGATTTGCACATTTTTCTTTTGTGAAAGCTCAAGCAATTCAATATTTTCTTCCATTATGGGCGAAACGGGTTTTTCTACGAGTATTTTGTCATAACCTGCGTCCATGGCCATTTTGCAATGCCTATAGTGGTCGCGGTCTTGTGTGGCTATAATCAAAGCGTCGGCTATTTTGCCCTGCGCAAAAAATTCTTTGTCGTCATAGAATTTTTGTGGCACTTTATACTTTTTGGCAATCTGGTCGGTGCGTATGGCGTAATTATCGCACACCGCCACTAATTTCATATCTTTACAAAATAAACTAAGGATACGGATATAGCCGCTTCCCCGCTGTCCTAATCCCAAAACTGCAATATTCATTCGTTACCTCCGTGTATTTTATAATAATATTAAAGCACAATTGGCTCCAAAAGTAAATTCGCTTTTATAAAAGCAGTAATTATATTGATAAAGCTTTTCGATACGCCGACCTTACGGCGTCGAAAACCAAACCGACCTTGAAGCTGTCGCCCACGTTATAGATTTCTTTGGCGGCGTTTTCTTTTACGCATTGATAATAAAGTTCGTCGTTGGGCTTAAAGCCTGTGGCAATAATAACGATATCGGCGTCAAGCTCTCTTTGTAAGGGAAGATATTTGATTTTCTTCAATTTCTCCAGCGGATTCTCCACATTTTCGGGAAGTATGGGCGCCCAGCTGACATAAGGATTAGGCACGTTTTTGTGAACATTTTGCGTTACTGTGACTTTGCCGTTTTCAATTTTATCCACTTTGGCGCAATTCAACAGCTTTACGCCGGCGCGCTCCAAATAATGCAGGATGTGGCCTCTGTTAGCCGTGCATACATGGTTCATAAAATATTTGAGCATTTCCACTACCGCTACTTCCTTATTCATTTCATACTTAAGCATATAGGCAAGCTCCGAACCCACCGCGCCGCCGCCTATTATTACTATGTTCTTGGCGTCTTTGACCAAATCCTTATTCTTCAATATCTGTTCGGCAAGAAATACATTTTTGCCGTCAACGCCCTCAATGGGAGGAAGGCAGGGCGTCGCGCCCGAAGCGGTAACTATTACGTCGTATTTTTGCTTTTTCAGCTCTTTGACTTTGGCTTCGGTGTTAAGCAGCAGCGTAAAGTTTTCGTCAGCTTTTAATTGCTCAACTTTATTGTTGAGGTATGTCAAATAATTTTTTATGTCAAATTTTATCAAAGGCTGGCATCCCGGAACAATATTACCGCCTATTTCGGAGGATTTTTCGTATAAGTCAACCTTATGTCCTCTTTGTATAAGCGTATCGGCCGCCACTATTCCCGCGGGGCCGGCGCCGATGACGGCTACTCTTTTTGTTTTCGGGGCTTTGGGAATTTCAAGAGGAAATTCGTCTTCGAAAGCCGTTCTGGGATTTACCGCGCATTGAGGATGCCCCCCTTCCACAAATTCATTTATGCAGGCTTCTTGACAGCCTATGCAGGGGATTATGTCCTTGACTTCTCCCGTATAGGCCTTTTGGCACCAATAGGGATCGGCAAGCAAAGGACGCCCCAGCATAATCATGTCGCATTTGTTTTCCCTCAACGCTTTTTCGGCTAAATCGGGATAACCGAGCTTGCCTACGCCCACAATGGGAACGGGCAAACCTTTATTTGAAATTATGTTGTTGTCGGCAAAATATTTCTTTACTATTTCCGCAAGATCGAGGAAACAGCCCGCCGGCATGGAGGAGGGAGGATGAGGCAGCCACCAATTATCGTAACAGCCCATATCCACGTCGAAGATATCTACGCCGGCTTTTACCAGCTCTGCCATGTATTCCAGCGTTTGAGCGACCGTTCTTTCGTTTTTAAATTTATTCAATGGCTTTTGCGTGTTCATTTTGTCGCCGTAAGTGGCGTTAAGGGCCAGCGTAAGATCGATTCGGTACATAATCGGATAATCCTTGCCCACCCGTCTTCTGATCTCCTCAACCATATCGATTCCGAATTTCATCCAATCGGCGTATCTGCCCAATTTGCGTCTGTTGAAAGCGGTATTGGTCATCTGTTCCAATAAATATCCTTCATGACCGTGCAAATATACGCCGTCAAGGTTGCAGGCCTTTGCGTCTGCGCTGCCCTGCCCCATGCGCTTTATAATTTTTCGGCAGGCTCTGTCGCTTAAGCGCAAGCAAGGTATTTGCGGTATGTACCAATTGGGATTAAAGGAAGAGCTTCTCGGAAAGGTTTTTTGGTTAACCAAGCACTGCGGATTGCCCACTCTTCCCAATCCGGGGGTTAACTGTATAAAGATTTTTGCGCCGTGCGCGTGACATCTTGCGGCCAAATCTCTCCAAGCGGCAAATACCGTGCGGCTTCTGTCTATTCTTGGGAAATAGCTTAAATCGCCAAGCTCGATAAGGGATTTGTCTATGCCGAAAGAAACGGGAATTAAGCCCGTGGTTATCAGCCCCACGCCGCCTTTGGCGCGTTCTTCAAAATAAGCAAGCATCTTGTCGTTGGGGCGGCCTGTTTCTTCGCACAAGCTGATATTGCCCATGGGCGCCATTATAAGTCTGTTTTTAATGGTAAGATTGTTGATTTTTATGGGAGTAAACATTTGGGTATAAGGATACAAGCGGCTTTCCATTTTGGGCGCTTCAAAACCATGCTCCCACCAGTTGCCGTAATTGTCCGTAAGTTGTTTAATTTTTTGTTCGTAATTCATAAGCTCTCCTTCAATAACATTTATTTTAACACAAACTGACAGCCATTACAATATGAGAATATTATTCCCGTAAGGATGAATATTGAAAAATGTAAGCGCATGTGATAATATATATTTATTATAATGGATAAAGAAGGAGTCGTTCTATGGACACGAAATACGGCGCATATGCGGGAAAGGTACTGAAAGTCAATCTTAGTGAAAAAAGTTTTGAAGAATACCCTTTTAGCGATAAAGAAAGGGAATTGTACTTAGGCGGCAAGATTATGGCGGCCAAAATAATTTACGACAACATCAAGACAAAGATTGATCCGCTATCCGAAGATAATATTTTGGTGATAACAACGGGACCGCTTAACGCAACGGGCGCTCCGTCTTCTTCCCGTTTCAATGTGTCTTCGATTTCGCCGTTGACAGGCCTTTTATGTTCCTCTAATTGCGGCGGGAATTTTGGTATTAACTTAAAAAGAGCGGGTTATGACGCTTTGATTATATGCGGCAAAGCCAAAGAAAAAACCTTGCTGGCGATTACCGAAACAAATGTTGAATTTCTTTCCGCCGAGCATTTATGGGGCTTGACAACGGGCGAAACTCAAGAGAAAATACCCGGCAAAAAAGGCAAGCTTGTCATAGGCCCCGCCGGCGAGAATTTAGTAAAATACGCTTGCATTGTCAGCGAGGAAAGAGCGGCCGGAAGAGGAGGGCTTGGCGCGGTTATGGGCAGTAAAAACCTCAAAGCTATAACCTGCGAAGGCAAGAACATAGTCAAGCCTTATGACAAAGAAAAATTTATGGCAATAAACAAAAAATGGGTGCAGGCGCTGAAAAAACATCCGCTTACCGGAGAACAGCTGCCCAGACTGGGCACGGCGGGACTTCTTTCCTCCATGAATGTAAAGAAATTGCTTGCCACCAAGAATTTCAGCGCCGGACAATTTGAAGGAGCCGACAAAATATCGGGCGAATTTATGGCAGAAAACAGGCTGATAAAGAATAAAGGCTGTATTTCTTGCCCCATACAATGCGCCAGAGTGGTGGAAGTGGACGGCAAGCAGGTAAAAGGTCCCGAAGTCGAGGTTATGGGGTTGTTGGGAGCCAATATTCTCAACGACAATTTGGATTTAATAATTCGCTGGAATTATGAATTGGACGAATACGGCATGGATACGATATCCACGGCGGGCTGTATAGCTTTTGCCATGGAATTGAACGAAAAAGGCTTGTGGAAAAACGGTTTGGAATTCGGCAAAACCGACAACATTTCCCAAGTAATTAAAGATATAGCGTTCCGTAACGGCGAAGTGGGGAATATTCTTGCCGATGGCACAAGGATAATGAGTCAAAAGTTCGGCGGAGAGGATTTTTGCATCAGCTCAAAAGGCATGGAGCTGAGCGCTTACGAACCGAGAAGCGCTGTGGGGCAGGGTTTGGGATACGCTGTTTCCAACAGAGGCGGCTGCCACCTCAACGCAGGTTATCTTGTGGTGCTGGAAGGCTTGGGCCTTTCCATTAATCAATATACATATAAGGGCAAAGCCACTTTGACCATGGTTTTCCAAAACCTTATGGAAGCGGTAAGCGCGGGCGGCAATTGCTTGTTTACCACATACGCGTTCTTTCCCCAAATATTAATAAAGAAGCCGAACAGTATCATAACAAGGATAGTAAACAAAGTATTGCCTTATTTGGGAGGGATTTTATATTTTGCGGGAAAATATCCCAACATATTAAGCGTCAATCTGCCGGCGATATTCCCTCATCCCGTTTGTTTAAGCGCGGCTACGGGCATAAAATTCAATTTCGGCAAAATGCTCAGAATAGGCGAGAGGGGTTATAACATTGAAAGGCTTGTAAATCAGCGCATGGGCGTGGACGCTTCTTGCGACACGCTGCCCAAAAGGCTGACCGAGGAATTGCAGGACGAGAGCAACAAAAAATCCAAAGTGCCTCTTGAAAAAATGAAGAAGAGATATTATAAAGCCAGAGGCTGGGACAAAAACGGTTTGCCCACGCCTAAGCTTATCGCCAAACTGGGTATAGAATAAAAGTTCAATAAAGGGAAAGGCCATATGATTAAGGTAAAATTTTACGGGTTGTTGAGATTGAAAATAGGAATGGAGTCCATGGAGGTTGAGGCGGATTCGGTGCGCGGACTGCTTTACGCCATGGAAAAACAGCTGGAAGGGCTTACATACAAAGACCTTAAACAAAGCGTGATTTTTATCAATGGCAAAAATATTACCGACCTTAAGATGTATCGCACCAAATTAAAAGACGGCGACAATGTGATATTTATGTCGCCGGTATCGGGAGGCTGATATGCTGTCGGAGAGCGCTCCCGCTAAACTTAAAGACAAATGCGCTCTTGTGGTGGGATGCGGAGGGCTGGGCTGCTATGTGGTGGAATACCTTGCCAGAATAGGCATGGGTAAAATAATTATCGCCGATTGCGACAACTATTGCGCATCCAATATGAACAGACAGCTTTACGCGGTTAAAGACAGTCTGGGAAAATCCAAAACGCTTATCGCCAAGCAAAGAGTGCGGCAAATAAACCAAGATATTCAATGCGTCGCTTTTGACCAAAAGGTAACGGCGGAAAATATAGACGATATTTCCGACGGCTGCGATATTGTGTTTGATTGCTGCGACAATGTGGAAACCAGATTGTTGCTGGAAAGCCATTGCGAGAAAAAAGGCATAGTTTTGTTGCACGGCGCGCTTAACGACGTATACGGACAGGTGGCCGCGGTTTTTCCCGGGGACAGAACCATATCAAAAATCTATAACGGACATAAATGCGCGCCTCCCAAAACTCTCTCGTATGTTCCGCCCATAATAGCGGCTTTTCAAGTAAGCGAAGGCGTTAAGGTTTTGACGGGGGAGGGCAATACTTTGAAAGGGAAAGTAATGCTGATTGATTTAATGCACAATAATATCGAGATTATGGGATAAAAGTTATGCCTAAGTTGCTGGGAGCGTTTTTAATTACTTTATTCGCGGGATTGAGCACGGGCATTGGAAGCTCCATCGCTTTTTTGGCCAAAAAAACCAATACCAAATTCCTTGCCGTAAGTTTGGGCTTTTCGGCGGGCGTTATGATTTATGTATCCATGATAGATATCTTTTTTGAGGCCCAAAAAGCCTTAACGGAAAGCCTGGGCGCCAAAGCGGGGTCTTGGGTTACCGCGGCGTCTTTTTTCGGAGGCATACTTTTAATCGCCTTAATAGACAAATTTATTCCGCAAGCAAAAAATCCCCATGAATTTCGTAAAGTGGAAGAAATGGGCGGCGGCGAAAAAAATTATGCGCACAGCAAGCTTATGCGGACGGGTGTTTATACCGCGGTCATAATAGCCATTCATAATTTTCCCGAAGGCATTGCCGCTTTTGTAACCGCCATGCATGATTATTCCATAGCTTTGCCCATAGCCGTGGCCATAGCCATTCACAACATACCCGAAGGCATAGCGGTGTCGGTGCCCATTTATTACGCCACGGGCAGCAGAAAGAAAGCTTTTATGTATTCGTTTCTGTCGGGGTTAAGCGAGCCTTTGGGCGCGGTAATAGCGTATTTAATTCTGATGCCTTTTCTCAATCAAACCGTATTTGGCGTAATATTCGCCGCGGTGGCGGGAATAATGGTGTTTATATCCTTTGACGAATTGCTGCCGTCCGCCAAAGAGTACGGCAACCACCACCTCGCGATATATGGTTTAATTGCGGGCATGGCGATAATGGCGATAAGCTTGTTGTTGATTTAATTTTCTTTTAGGGAATTTTTTATGGCGTCAAAAGTCTCTTGACTGATTATGTGTTCGATTCTGCAAGCGTCTTTTTCCGCCGTTTCTTTGGATATATTTAAGTTTGTTTGAAGATATTCAGTAATGATTCTATGCCTTTCATATATGGATTGCGCCCTTTCCAAGCCTTTTTTGGTGAAATTTATAAATCCTTTTTCGTCAATTGTAATGTAGCCGCCCCTTTTCATAATTCCCATGGCGCGGCTTATGCTGGCTTTTGAATAATTGAGGGAATTCGCGATATCAATGGAACGGACTTCGCCTTTTTCTTTCTTTAGCCGAAGTATTGTTTCAAGATAATTTTCTCCCGATTCCAATAATTTTGCCATTAAATCTCCTAAAATTCATTATATCATACCCAAATTGGCTTTGCAATAATCAAGGCTTTGCCAAAAAGCTTTGAGAATAAAATTAAAAATAGCATGGATATCTTGAAAGAAATATGATAATATATTAATTATAAAAGCCTTGCGGCATTTAAATACCGATTACCGATAAGTTTTTATACCGATATCGGTATAAGATGGAGGAAACGTTATGAAGACCGGCGTGCAGCTGTTTACCGTAAGGAAACAAGCCAGAAAAGATTTGTACAAAACCTTGAAAGAGCTTAACGATATGGGCATAAATTATATAGAAGCCGCAAGGATTGACTTTAATGAAGAAAACGCCATGCTCATAAAGAAAGCTTACGAGGATTTCGGGATTAAAACAATTTCCGCCTTAATAAAGTACAATATTCTGAATAAAGATTTTGATAAAATAGTTAATTTCTGCGATATAACGCGATGCAAAAATGTAGTCATATCGGGCTTGCCCGCAAAAAATATCTTTGGCGGGAAAAACACTTTAATCGATTTTTGCAAAAAAGTAAACGCTCTTGCCGCCAAATATAATAAACACGGCATAAAATTAAGCTATCATCATCATGATTATGAATTTGTAAAGCGCAAATACGGCTACCAATTTGATTTGCTTAAAGAAGATTTTGACAGGAATGTCAGTTTTGTAATAGACACTTTTTGGGTAACCAAAGGAGGCAACAGCCCCGATAAAGTTATAAGCGCTTTGAATAAAAGAGTCAAAGGCGTTCATTTGCGGGATTACGCGCTTTTTGGAATGGCCAAAAAAGCAAAAGGTTTTGCCGTTGGAGAAGGCGTTATCGATTTTGCCGCCGTATACGAAAGCTCCAAGCAAGCAATGGCGGAGTATGCCGTAATTGAACAAAATACCGACAATCCTTTTGAAGAATTGAAGAAAAGCATTGATTTTCTTGTTAAGCAAGGCTTTGCGCTGACTTTCAAATAAAATTTCGCGAATTGATAAAAGTTATTGCATATGTCAAAAATATCAGACAAAGGCGATACAAAATCAGTTATCGCAAAGATATAAAAGCATTGAAGGGCTGCTAAAAATGAATTTTAAGGCGAATGCCTTATGATAAAAAGGCGATATTTGCAATAAACAAAAAATATGGCTTCGCGCATTTGATTGTTCTTGGGCAATACGATAAAAGAAACATGCAATAAGCGTATGACAAAGGGGAGACTATATGATTAATATCGGCGTACTTGTCGAAAACAGCGCCATAAGCAATTGGCATGGCCGGGAGCATGGACTCAGTCTTCATATTAAAACCAATAATTATAATATGCTGTTTGATTTTGGACAAAGCAGAATTTTTATTCATAATGCCGGGCTTATGGGGATAGATCTTGCCGATGTGGATATTGCTTTTTTATCTCACGGCCATTATGATCATGGCGGAGGAATCAAGCACTTTATCGAATTAAACGATAAAGCCTTCATTTATATAAATCATTTGGCTTTAAGAAAGTTTTATTCAATGAAAAAAAACGGACAATTGCGCTATATCGGTTTAGAGAATTTTCAAAATAAAGAAAGATTTATTTTATGCGGCAATTATTTGCGGGTCAATGAGGAAGTAGAAATATTCTGCTGTCGAAAAAGAAAAGAATATTTTCCGTATTTTAATAAAATATTGTTTGAGTGGAAAGACAGTCGTACTGTAAAGGACAGTTTTTTTCATGAGCAAAACATAATTGTTGAAAATGACGGTATAAGCGTATTATTGGCAGGGTGCGCGCATGCCGGCATATTAAATATTCTTGAATGTTACAAAGAACTTAAAAACAGTTATCCTGATTATGTTATTGGCGGATTTCACTTATGCAATCCTCACGAAGACGAAAGCGAAAGCGAAGACATAGTTGAGGAGATTGCAAAAAAACTTAGTAACGGAGTAACGGAATATTATACGGGACATTGCACGGGTGACAAAGCTTACGGCGTATTAAAGAGGATATTAAAGAATAAAATAAATAAATTATCATCAGGAATGAATTTTGAATTGAAAGGTAAATATGAATAACAATGAAAAAGATAAAGCCGCGCAGGCAAAAGATTTATTCAAGCAAGGCTACAATTGCGCCCAAGCGGTATTGTGCAGTTTTTGCGCGGAGACGGGATTGAGCTTCGACAACGCATTGAAGATAGCATCTTCTTTCGGCGGCGGCATGGGCAGATTGAGGGAAGTATGCGGAGCGGTAAGCGCCATGTTTATGGTGGCGGGCATTAAATACGGCTATACTTCCAATAATGACAACAAGCTCAAAAGAGAGCATTATAAGCTTATACAAGATTTAGCTCAAGAGTTTAAGGCCGAATGCGGCTCGATTGTTTGCAGGGAGATTTTGAAGCTAAGAGAAAACCAATTAAATTCGCCTTCTCCCACAGAAAGGAGCGAACAGTTCTATAAAGAGCGGCCTTGCGAAAAGGCGGTGGGCTGCGCCGCCGCGCTTACGCAAAAAATGCTGGAGAGTAGAAAGGAAGCGTGATATGTCAATAGCGATAAAAATACTATAGTATATGGACAAGCCCGCTATTTAGCGGGCTTGTCCTTTGGCAAATCATCATTCCTTATGTTATTCTTGAGTGGAATAATGATCCGCGCCCTCAATCCTTGTAGGGGGAACTCTGTTGCCGGCCGGCACGTTGATTTCGCCTAAAGTATTTCCCTTTGAATCTTTTACATAAAGTTTAACGTCTTTTTCTACATTATCTCCGGGTTGATAATTCTTGTTAGCCATATTTACCTCCTTGTTGGTTTCTATAAATAGTATCCTACAAGCTTAACAATTATATTCTTAATAAAATCGTAATTTTTTGGAAAGAGATATTTTTTTCATTAATAAAATTCTTGCATATTGACTTTACGCGTTTTTAATATTATTATAATAAAATAGACAATCTCTATATAATATGAATACGCTTTTCGGAGAGTAAATCATGGGAAAAAAGATAGCGGCAATAATTTTGACTCTGGTGTTTTTGGCCGTCCTGGCAGGGTTTATATTTAACGGCTTTAACAATGAACCTGTTATCATCTTATTTTTGGGGGATTCCATTGCCGAGGGCATCGCGGGAATGTCTCCCGTTTCGGAAAGAGAGAATTATGCCTATTACGGCATTATCGGCGGCTGCAATAACTACATACATAGAAACAGAGCGGTAAGCGGATTTAAGACAAGCAACTTGCTTGAGCTGATAAAACAACCCGACAAGGACGTTACCATGACCCAAACTTTGTTGAGGGAAGCCGACATAATACATGTATCTATTTTGGGGAACGATTTGCTGCTCAACGATTTGGGAGGCATAATAATCTTCGCCGCCCAAAATGACTTCACTTTCTTGGAAAGCATTCTGTCCAATTCCGCAAAAAATTTCAGCAATATCGTGGCCATGCTTAAAGCATATAATCCCGACGCCACGCTTATGTTTCAAACTCTTTACAACCCCGTTTTTGAAGACAGCACGCTTATAAGCGCTTCCTCTCGCGCTCAGCTGCGAGACTTGGGAATTGAGCCTGAGGATTACAGAGAATTGACGCACAAAGTGCTGCAAAGACTTAACGCGGTTATACGCGATTATTTGGAGCAAAATCCGGGGAGTTTTCATATAATTGACGCTTATGAGGAGTTTGAAAATATTTACAGACAAAATCCCGACAGAGGCCGCAGGCTTATTTCCATAGACTGCATACATCCTTCCAGCGAAGGGCATGGCATAATGGCTTGCTTGATTCAAAACAAATTGCAGGAATTGGGATTGGCCAATAAAGATAAGGCGCTTAAAAAATATAAATACACCAAAAAAGATCAGCTTCGGCGGCTGTATAAAGATTCGGTAGACGTTGACGGCGTCAGCCAAAGGATAGACGGCGCTCAAAGCTTTGAAGAAGTAACCGAAATTTATTTCGACGCCATATATAATGTTATGCCGATATATTGATTTAGGAGAGGGATTTATGACAAAAGTAATTAAGAAAACAGCGATAGCGATAACCGTTTTGGCCATAATAATATCTAGTTTGTTAATGCTTGCCTCTTGCGCTTCCAAGCCCGAGGTATTAAAAGAAGACACCAGATTTTATATAGACGCGGCTAACAGTAAAATAAAAAAATTTCCGTTAAATTATCTTTTGGATAAGAAAGAAAGCTATTTTGAATTGAGAAGCGACGGCACGGCCTATATGAAAATAGCCGTGCATGAAAGCGTAATACCGTTGCTGAATAACTTGGTCAGCGGTTTAAATGTTTCCCAGTCCGATTTACAGCTTGTCGCCGATCTCGGAACGGAATATCTTCCCGGCTTTGATCTTGAAGATCTCAGCAAAACTTTTGGTTTGGTGGAGAACGCTCTTAACCTGAAATTAAGCGGCATTGATTTTGACGACCCCGAAGTAGTAAGTATGTTTCAAGAAATTTTTAGAACGGCCGATTTAAGCAAATTTAAGCTTGAGAAAGGATTGGTTTTGGAATATAATTGTCAATATTACATTAAGGACCAATATTCCAAATACAGCGGCAAGTACACAGGCGTATATATGGGTAAACACCAAGAGAACGGCGAGCCTTACATGCTGTTGGATTTAAGGTATGACGAAGAAAAGGGCAAAAGAAAACTTACGCTCACTAAAGAAATGATAGACCTTGTACTTGTGGCGTACGAAGAGTAAGCGCTTGTTTTTCAAGCTTTTATATATTAAAATAAAAACTGCTTTATTATGCCGTTTGTCATTTCGTCGGCCATCATCATGGCCATGCTCTCGATCTTTTCATAATTGGCTATGTCTTCGGCGTATCTTTGCGTCAATCTGAATACGGCTTCCATCTCGGTTTTTTCCAAGTGGTCATAAAGCATTCTGCGCCATTCCGATTGGCTCCAATGTGGGTTTATGCTTGCCAAAAAGGCGGCGATTTCATCGGCGTTCGCGAACCATTCCTTTCTTGCTTTCTCCGCGCCTTGATTGTCGCCCGCCTTGGCGTAGTTGACCAAATCCGCCGCGATTAAAAGGTGGTCGGTGAACAGGTTTACAAATTTATCTACGATATCTTTGCCGTAAAAAATCCTTAACACCTTGCCAAAGTCCTGAGGGTTCCTCAGCAACCGCTCGGTAACCAGTTCCAAATCCGCCAATTCCGAAACGGAGCTGATAATAAATAATCTTGTCCATAATATATGTTCCTGCCAAAGCTCCCGTATTGTATTGTTAAGCATTACAGGGTTGATTCTGGTTTGTTGTCTTTGCATAAATAACCTCCTATATAAACACATATATGAAAAAAATTCGTATAATGAAACGACTATTGTTCGTTATGGCGGGGTAAAAAGATTTTTTTGACAATGCCGCATAGCGCGGCTTTTGGCATAAACTTTATTAAAAAAGCCGATATTTTGTTTAATGTCCCTATCGTAACCACGGCGGGCGGATTTTTTCTTTTTAGGAGAGAAAACATTTTTTTGGCGGCTGTTTTGGTTTTCATGCCTTTTTGTTCAATCTTATATAAAGCGTAGGCGGCATGATGGGCGGAATTGCTTTGGCGATAAACATTTCTTTTATATGAAAAAACCGTTCTGACGCCGCCGAGGCGAGCCGAAATAATTTTTACGCCATAGCGCTCAAATTCCGGTCTAAGGGTAAGGCAAAGCATGTCGAAGGCGGCTTTTGAGGCGCAGTAATAAGGATCGTAAGGAATGGGGATAAAGGAAGCTTGGGAACTTATGGCCATAATTTTGCCGCCCCCCTGCTTTTTCATAATGCCGTATACTTTTTGCATGCATTTAAGCGCGGCAAAAAAGTTAACCTCAAATAGATAACGGTAATCTTGTTCTTTGACGCATTCAAGGGGCGCGGACATGCTGTGCCCCGCCGAATAAACAAATATGTCAAGTTTTCGAACGCTTGACAAGGCTTTATCAAGCGCTAATTGAAACTCATCGCTTTTGCTTGCGTCCGCAATATAGCTCTCCACTTTTGATAAAGGGCATATTCTTCTTGAAATATTGAACACCCGATAACCTTTGTTTAATAAAATTTCCGCAAGCGCAAGCCCTATGCCGCTTGAAGCTCCCGCTATCAAAGCTGTTTTTCCCATATATTAAGTATGTGATTGGGGTGAAAAATATCGCAAAAAAAGGACAATGTTCATTGTCCTTTTTGCTTGCTTATATGAAGATATTCGATTGGTTATTCCGCTTTAGGCTTTTCTTCCGTTAATTTGTTTTGCGCAGCTTCTTTAGGTTTTACTTGGGGAATTATGGCGTTAAGCACTACGCCCACTACGGTGGCTATAAACAAACCTGAAAAGTTCATGGAAAAATCGGAAGTAAACTGTACGGTGATTCCGCCTATGGCCGAAATGCCGATGCCCAGCACCACTATAAGCGCCACGATGAGTATATTTCTGAATTCCGACATATCGGTATCCGATTCCGCCAGCGTTCTTATGCCGACGGCGGCTATCATTCCGAACAGCACTATTTCTATGCCGCCTTTTACGGGAGCGGGAATTGTGGAAAGCACGGCTCCAAATTTTCCGAACAGCCCGAGTATTATGGCCATTACCGCCGCCATGCGCAAAATGGCGGGATTATAGTTTTTGGTGGCGGCGAGCACGCCCGTGTTTTCGCTGTATGTGGTATTTGCGGGACCTCCGAAGAATCCCGCTATCGAAGTGGCCAAGCCGTCGCCCAATAAAGTTCTGTGCAAGCCGGGATCTTTGAAGAAATCCTTGCCCACAACAGTGCCGTTGGTGGTAATGTCGCCGATGTGCTCCATAAAGGTAACCAAAGCCACGGGGGCGATGGAAAGTATAATGCCGAGGTCAAACTTGGGCAGAGTGAAGAAACCTTCGGTAACATAAGGTATGTTAATCCATTCGCTGGTTTTGAAAGGCGAAAAATCCATTGTAAACACTTTGCTAAAATGCAGTATGACGCAAAGCAGATAACCCGACACCATGCCGATGAGAATGGGAACGAGCTTCCATATGCCTTTGTATTTTACGACATTGCAAAGCATTACGACAATTATGACAAAGGCTGCTATAAGCCAGCTTATTCCCGCCGGAGCGCCTACGCTTGCCCCGCTGGCGTCGTTTATGCCCACCGTCGCCAAACTAAGTCCGATAACCACGATTACCGGCCCGGTTACAACGGGAGGAAACAACTTCTTTATTCTGTCCGGCCCTACAAAATATACTATTAAAGCAAAAATCAAATAAAGCGCGCCAGCCACTATTATTCCGCCTTGAGCGTAAGGAATGTTTTCGGGCACGACCGTAATGCCGTCAGGTTTTACTACGGCGGCTATACCCGCTATGAAGGCAAAGCTGGAGCCCAAAAAAACAGGCACTTTGCCTTTGGTGCATAAATGAAAGATTAAAGTGCCTATGCCTGCCGTGAACAGCGCTACCGAAGGATTGAGTCCTGTCAGCAGGGGGACCAAAACCGTTGCCCCGAACATCGCGAACAAATGCTGTAAGGCCAGGAGCAAGTTCTTTCCCGTTAATTGTTGTTTAAGGGATGAGATAAAACGGTCAAAAGGTTTACTGTTTACCGCATCGCCTATCTTTTTTTCCATAACGTACCTCCTTTATTTTTACAAACAGATAAGCGATTTTGCAATAAATCCGCTCATAATAAGAGCGATAACAAAACCTTTTATATTCTATCATTATCCGACATACATTACAAGCCTTATATTAATATTTTAAGAGTAAATCAATAAAAATTATGGGCGCGCATCAATCGGGCAAAGCCGTTATATTGTCAAACGGCTTGAAAGAGTTATTGTTTTTGTAATCTTGAAGACTTTGTTGTGGCACATAGAAAGTCAAAGAGGGGATTATTTGGTCTTGGCCGCCATTGTTGTAATAGAAACAATTTGCCGCCATTGAGGGAGGCGTTAAAGCAAGTATGGTTACCTCGGTCAGCGCATGGCAATTATAAAAGGCTTTTCCGTAAAGCGCCGTCATGTTTTCGCCCAAAGAAATTTGCTCAAGCGAGAGGCAATTTTGAAAAGCTTCTTCGTATATATATTTAAGCTTGCTATCGTCCTCGAACAATACTTCATTTAAGGAGGAACATTCAAGAAAAGCTTGCTTGTCAATGCTCAAAACGCCGGAGGGAATATTTATGGAGCGCAGCTTGTCGCAGTAAGCAAAAGCTTTTTCGGGTATGGACGTCAGCTCGGCGCGTTCGTGGATAAATACCCGCTCAAGCTCGGTTTGGGCAGGGCCGTCCCCAAGCAAAGGCTGAGCGCTGAAAGCGGCGGGCTGGATTTCGGTTACCGATTCGGGCAAGTATACCTCTTTTATATTCGCCAGCTCCGAAAACTTGCCGATTTTTGTTACGGGTTTGCCGTTATATACGCTTGGCAAAATAAGCTTTTCCGGCATTGGGATGTTTTCTTTGGCGCTGATGGAATAGGATTTGCCGTTGTTTATTAAAACAAAATCAAAATAGTCTGGGCTTGTGGAATTCTCCACCGGCTGCAGCCACCTTGCGTATAAGTCAATATTTTCGGCGCCTATTTGCGCTTTGTTGAAACTAAATCTTTCTTTCAGTTCCTTGTCCTTATACCAGCCAAAAAATACGCATCCCTCTTTTTGGGGCTCCTCGGGTTCTTCAAGGTATTCTTCGTAATAATATTGCCGCGGGGGGATTTCGCTTCCGCCGTCGGTGTGGTAAATTACCCTATAAAGGTTGCGCTCCGAAGTAATATTGTATACGGCGTATACTTTGATGTGGCTTTTCAGGTTGGTAAAATCGGCGCGATCCCAGCCTACTTTGATTACGGTTGTGGTATAGCCCGCCTGTTCCTCGGGCTGATAATCGGGCACCTCGGGGATATCGGTAAGCGTTCCGCCGTACGGCACTACTTTTATTATGTCCTTAAAATTATTGTAGATTGAAGTAAAGGTTACCGTAATGGGGCTTTTGATTGCCGTAACGGTGTAGTTATGCGTCTTTACTTTGTCGCCCGACATCACGGTTATTGTTACAAGGTATACATAATCTTTCTTTATTTTTAGCGTTCTTTGATTTTCAAGCTCCACCACATTGTTGTTTTGATCGGTAACTATGACATTTACGCTGGCGCTATGCTTTTTTTGATACTGTTCCAGATTTTTTATGGTATAGCGCAGGGTATATACGCCTTCTTGCAAGCCTGACACGTCTTCGCCTTCTATAACGATATCCTCGAAAGTAACTTCTTTTTGGCAAGCGGAAAGAAGGGCTATCATGGCCAGCGCGCAAAAAATTAACAATATAAATCGCAAAAATTTCTTTTTCATAGTCATAATAACGGTATCCTAAACAGCTTAATTATAACTGAAAATGCGCTTAATGTAAATTAAGCTTTCTTAAATTAAACTTAAAAAAGCCGTTACGAAAGCAACCAAAGGGCAAAAAATTGTGGACAACTCGGCTAAAATGTGGATAACTTGGGCGACAATTGTGGATAACTCCCGATTTTTTCAAAAAATTATAGATTGTTTTGTGCGGTTTGGGATACCTTAAAGCTATCTTAAAAATAGGTTTTTTATTTGCTTGTTGCGTGGAACAAACGCCTGTTTTCGATAAGCTCGGTTTTATAAGCAAGGATGCGTGGAACAAAATAAAAATCGGCGCTGATTTGCGCAGAGGTAAAATTTTTACTCTTTTTCCACAAGATACAAAGAGCCGTCCGTTTGCGCTTGGGCCAAAAACACATCTTTGACCGACCGCAATCCCGCGTCGCTAAGCTTTTTCAATAAATCATTTTCGCTCATATGCAGTTTTTCAAGGTTTTTATTAAGCAGCTTGCCGTCCGATACCACTATGAGCGGCAGGGGATAGACTTTTTGGCCTATGGGCTTGTTTATGTCGCCTTTTGAGGCGGGCTGATATTCCTCTTTCTTTATTGTGGACAGCTTGCCGCTGGCTTCAAATATGGCATATTCCACTTCGGCGAAAGAATTGACATTGTTTTGCCGCATCATGGCGCTTAGGGTGTTCAAATCAAAACGGCATTTCCGCATGGCTTTTCTGTCAATTGTGCCGTTTTTTATCAATATTACCGGCTCGCCCGTTATCAGTTTTCGTAAATTTATGGATTTTATGTCGATTATTTCAAACAGTATGGTCAGCAGCGCCCAAAACACAATGGCGAGAATTCCGTGGTGTATTTTTAATTGGTTGTCGGTTACCAAGCTTGCCGCGATGGAGCCTATGGTAATGGCGGTGGCAAAATTAAAAAAAGTCAGCTGTCCTATTTCTTTTCTTCCTATCAGCCTCATCATTATGAACAATACAAAAAAGCTGATGGCGGTGCGCGCCAATAATTCAAGTATCCACATATTTTTATCCTCTTTTAATTAAGTTATGAATTCTTTAATCTTTTATCCGCAAGCGTTATTTCTTTTGGTTTCTTCGATAAAAAGCTATATAATCATATATAATACCAATATTATGGCGGGCCATAATTAATAGAGGAAAAACCATGGCGGTATTTAAGCAAGGAGATATACTTAGCGTAAAAATCGAGGACCAAGGCACAAACGGAGAGGGCATAGCCAAGGAGCAAGGCTTTGTGATTTTTGTGGAAGGCGCTTTAATCGATGAACGGGTAAAGATTAAGATTGATTTCGTCAAAAAGGATTTTGCCTACGCTCATATTGTTGAAATACTCAACGCTTCCCCTCATCGCGTTTATCCCGAATGCAACCGCTATCCCAAATGCGGAGGGTGCGACCTGCTGCATATGGCTTATCATGAACAGCTTGAGTTTAAGCGCCGCTTGGTCGCCAATACTTTGAAAAAATATGCGGGCAAAGATTTTTTTGTCAATCCTTGCGTTCCTTCCAAAGACAGCCTTTATTACCGCAACAAGGTTCAGCTGCCTTTCGGGGTGGTGAACGGCAAGGCGGCTGTGGGTTTTTTCCGCAAGGGCAGCCATAAGATTGTATCCATGACCAAATGTTTTTTGCACGGCTCTTGGCTGCAAAAGCTTATTGAAATCGTGCTGGATTTTGTCAACGCTCACAATATCAGCGTGTACGACGAGCAAAAGCATGCGGGGCTTCTCCGCCACCTTGTGGCGCGATATGTCTGCGATCAATTATGCGTAACGCTTGTTATTAACGGCGACAAGCTTCCTTATGCCCATAAACTGGCTCAGAAACTGCTGGATTCTTTTTCGGCGATATCTTTTTATCTTTGCGTAAATACTCAAAAAACCAATGTAATAATGACGGATAAGCTCAAACCCGTTATTGACAGGCCGCTTGAGATAGAGGCCATGGGCGTTAAAGCCAAAATCGGGCCGCTTTCTTTTTTGCAGGTGAATGACGCCGTAAGAGATGAGATTTATAAAGAGGTTATGCAAAAAGCATGCGGTAGCGACATTGTTTTTGACATATACGGCGGCATAGGGCTTTTGGGCGCCGCGCTTGCCAAAAGAGGCGTAAAAAAAGTATACAATATCGAAATAGTCAGGCAGGCGGTGAAAGACGCCGACAAGCTTGCTGCAGAAAATATGTTGAGCGATAGAATAACCAATATTTGCGGAGACGCCGCTGTTGAGCTTCCCAAGGTCATGGGTAAAGCGCTTAAGGATAAAAAGGACGCCAAAATCAGCGTAATTGTCGATCCGCCTCGAAAAGGCTTGAATACGGCTGTTATAGATACGCTTGTTAAGCTTGATATGCCGCTTAATCTTATCTACATTTCCTGCAATCCCGCCACTCTCGCCCGCGACCTCGCCTTATTGACGCAAAATGGCGATTACGATATAATTTCAATAACGCCTTACGATATGTTTCCGC
>FZPS01000059.1_pt660 | contig 28944 bp, 20 predicted proteins | sample 1817821 | NCBI WGS metagenome assembly FZPS01 (sample SAMEA104158645, study PRJEB21678) | metagenome | place: Germany | collected 2015-04-21
AGTCTGTTCCTACGAGGCGGAAAAAGTGAACAGCAGGCTAAAGCATGAAAACTCGCTGCGCTCAGACAGTTTACGCTTTTTTACGCCTGCCGTCCTCTTTTTCTTGTTCGCCTCTCCGGAAAGAACATTTTTGTTTTCGGAGTGTCTGACTGGTTAATTGGAGTCTTTTAATTTAGATTTCAAAGGGTGTTTTTTAAAAAGCTGTTACCAATGCTACTAAGAAATACCCTTGTAAATTGTGCTCTCTTGGAAAAGCCGTTAAAGAACGAGGGAGCAGAGAACGAAAAGAAGGGCAAACTGTTTGAGCGCAGCGAGTTTTTGCCCTTCCGTTCCTTGCGAGGGAGTGATAGGTTTTTCCAAGCCCAGCACTTGATCTTTTTGGCATACCTTTTTCCATCAAGGGAAAAAGGTAGTAATCAGAGTAATGGAAAATACATTCTGATTAATCTTTTACAAGTGCCCTTATGTTCATATAAACCCTGACATTCAAAAAAGAGATGGTATCAGTTGATGAAAAGCCAAACGAATAAATAGCATAGCCCTCCTTTCTGAGATTCTCTACCAGCTGTTTATGAAAGTGAGTGATTTCAATGTTTTCAAACCGAGTTTCACCTACCCGACCAGGGCCAAGTGAGACTTTATTTGAATGGTTCCTTTCCTGAATATAGACTTCCTTATAATCTCTATCTGCCGTTACTTCTATACTCCCATCAATAAACTCGATATCCTTAAGTTTGTAGAAACGTGTATTTCTCTTGTCATAGACATCTTTGTGGATATCTATGACATCCGAAGCAGTGTCCTCAACTTTGTGTGGTTCCATTTCAAAGTCTCTTCTAATGATTGCATCGGTCCAATAATAGTCCTCATCCTCACCACAGGATATATGTATGAAGCTTAAGCCGATACAAGCTACGAGGAAAACCAGTGTTTTTCTAAAATTCATATTCAACAATTAAATTGATTTTTAATTTCTATATCTACTCTCAATTCACCGTATATTTGCGTTCCGTTTCTGAGCCATCAACAAGTTCTTCTATGAATGTACGGTCTTTTTCCTTATGTACCTCCTCATAATCTTTGGTATAGTGCGCATTGGGAACTACGTTTAGATCGAAGGTCAGCTCTTTTTTATCTCCTGATTCTAGGTTTGCATAGATCGTGATGTAGTTCTTTACATAGCCCAGATTCTTTCTGCTGTCATAATATACGTGTATGAAACCCTTACTTCCCGCGGGAAGTATCTTAATATTTGTCTTATCGGATAATTCACATCCTCCCGAGACGTGGATGTCTTTCACGAATAAAGGCTCTTCCCCAGTATTCTCGATGGTATAGACCACCTCTAATATCTGCCCAAACAGGATGGGAGAGTAATGCCTTTCGGGGTCAACAACTGATACTGTTGTGCGTTTCTCCTCTATATTAAAACAAGAAAACAGAATAGTACTGAGGAGAAGGAGAAAAAATAGCCGGTTTAATTTACTTGTTTTCATATCTTCTCTAGTTTATGATTATTTCGTCTAACGCGAGGGTTGTTCTCTTCCCCTTTTGTTTTATCAATTCTATGATCAGGAATGGGGTGTCTGCTAAATTTATATTCAGCGAGAGTTCAACCAGTTTAGCCTCTGTTTCTTTTTCAGGAAACAGCTCGTTATATACTTTTCCATCTTTATGGATTACAATCTTTTCCGGAGGAAGGATGTTGTGCCTGGGGTTATTCAAGAACCGGAAATGTAGCTTGTTTCCTTTGCGTACATCCTTGTTTATCTGAATTTGAAGTTTCAAAGAATCAGAATTGACAATGAACCATCCGTAATGATAGTTATTGATGTAACCCAATAGCCCGTTTTGGATGATGGATAGATTAGGATATCTGTCTTTAGATTCCTCCAAAACCTGAATGGAAGCACCTATTAATCGGTTTTGTGGAGGATGGTTCAACCGTGCCTCCACATCTGGAACAAAATCAGCAAGCGCTCCATTCGCTTCCTTATGATTCCGCATATCTTCATAATTCTCATAATGCTTTAAACGTTCCAACTCTTCTTTTATCTTAGGATATGTAATCAACTTGAAATTGGTTACTTCTCCTACCCCATATTTGCCGGATCCCTGAAACAGAGCCAACTGAATGCGTGTAAAAGAGAGAGCAGTCTGTAGTTTGATCAATTTTTGCCGCTCCTCTTCCTCGGCCATCGGAATGAGTTCTTCCAAACGGTTGTAAAAAGCTACAAAACGATCTAAATCTGCAAAGATGATGCTGTTCCCCAAGTTTCCATAGAGATCATAAGGTTTATTCCTTTTCAACGCTTGTTCTTCCAGATACAGATAATAGGTTGAGAGCTCATTCCCGGCTACCGGGTAGAAGTGGGTTAGATATTGTCTGCAAAGACTGTCTACAGCAGCATTGACATCCATCATCAATGCAGCCGATACGTAAGTCTTTACATCATCAAACGGAGCGTAGTCATATCCGCTTGCATTTAGAAATACTCCCTCTATACCCAACTCCTTATAACATTGCAATTGTTTCTGCAAGGCATATAAAATAGGCAAAGGAGTCATCCAGTCGTCAAAGTTAGCGGCATAATCCCATATGTACACTTGCGAAACCTTGGCTTTCCATTGATTCAGTAGCTTTGTAAACTGATTCAGCGCCTTCGAGGGCTTCAAGGCAACCCCTTTAGGTAGATTGATGGTGCTAATCATTACCCCGGTGTTACTAGGCCACTCCGATGGTGGAGGAGTTTGAATGGTTAGATAAGCCGTGGTGAAAAACTGATGCTTAGGAAAACAGTCAGCCAGTTTGATTATAAAGTTAGATAAGGCCGGTGTGGCATTGGTCGGCGTGTTTCCTGCTGTGATGCATCTAGGACAGGTACAGACCACTGTGTTATCGTTAGGCATAATCATAAAACGATAGCCTTGTTCAGAGCCGTCGCCAAAATGATTGAGTATATAAGACCTGGTCTGTTGACACAAATCGACGCTTGAAAAACAGAATTGTGATTTGTTTTCCTTTCCATCCTGAAAGGAATAGATGGAATCGGGAGGATTGTCATTGATTACTTTTCCCAATCCGTGCCCCCATAACCCCCAGGCCGTTTCTACCATATCCGCCCCGATTAAAGGCGCATACTCAAATTGAAGGTTGGGTAAGAAGTGAGGTTCCCGATATGAAAAATCAAAGTCCTTACATCTTGTTTCCATGGAAATGATAGCCGGAGGTATATCTTCAGCCTTGATGTTGGGGTCGGAAAGTGACAAATTAGCTATCAGCTGATAGATGAGCCACAATAGCGTCTTTTCCTCTTTTGCGATTAAAATAGTGCGTTTCCCGTCCTGTTTGATGCAATAATCGTGGGTACTTTTGGCATCGAGGGAGAGGTAGAGATGCTGAGCCCCTTTCATCGGCTTATCCAGTAATGTATTTTTTTTAATCATTCGTTTCGTTAAATGGTAGTGAAGATAGGTAGCCCACTTCTGGCTGATTCTATCGTCATTAAAAGTAATGACATAGTGAGCCTCTTTGGGGTTTGTGCTTCTTGCACATCCCGACCCCATTAAAGGAAGGAGCATGAATAGAAAGATTATTCTTGTCATCATCTTAGAAGCGTATATTGAGTTTAAGTTGTGCACTATACATATTTTTATAAAGATCCCTTTCAGCTTTATAATGGAACCATAAGCCCATAACGTCAATGCTGCATACCCTACTTAATATAAAGTGTCCTCCTACAGCTACCATTGTGTTTGTTACGTCGAACGCATCGTAAAGATGCTTTTCAATGACTTCAATGTCAGGAGCAGACCCTATGCTTGCCATGGCTGTAACATAGTTTCTATGATCGCGGATATAAAAGCGGGATTGCCCAAAGACATTGTAATACCAGTCTTTATTGAGGATGACTGAGTTGAATCTTGCCGTAAAACGGGCAAAATCAAATTCCTTGGAGGCCCCTATCTGTTGATTGTGCATCTTCTTTGAATCGACCAAGTTGCGGAACCCTACAGTGAGTTCAGCTTCCCAAGTGGGAAGGAAAGCATAATAACCCGTTACGTTTGTCGTGAATTTGGGAAACACCTTGCTGCTTATTGAAGCATTCAGTGTAGTGTAAAACCTGGAACTGAATTCATGGCTCCATTCCCCTTGTCCCATGACTCCCTTTCCGTCATCTCTGCCCGAATAAAAGAGTCGCCCGATGTAGGTATTCTTATCTTCCATGCGGGAATATTCAACTCCGGAAACGGAGGTGATGATGTCCACATCTGCAAATCGATAAAGATGGCAGAAGAAGGCGACTTCATTCTTTTTCCTTACAAACTCCAAATATTTTGTGTGCCTTTCATAATCTTTCAACTCAACGAGTGAAGGTTGATAGAAAGATTGATAGTAGGCGGCAGAATCGAGTTGATGGAGTTTTTCAAAAGCAACCCCCTTCATATACTTGAGTTCCACGTTATCGGCATCATAGACAAGTGCCTCATTTAAAAGCTCAAGACCTCTATCAGCATCCGATTCTTTGATCCATACTTTGGCTTGGTCGAAACTCAATTGGCTGTTTACAGCAATGGCCTCCTTATGATACGGATATTTTTCCAACACAGGGAGGAGGAGGGATGAAGCCAACTCATAATTTCCTTCCGAAGTATATATCTCGGCTAATTTTAAAGAATAGAAAAGTTCGTTCGGATGATAGGCTGTGCCATGCCGCAGATACTCCTTCATCCGTTCTGTATCTTTCATCTGATAGGAGATGTTATATCCATAACGAACAGCGGATTCGCTTTTAGGGTAGGTTTCGAGCCAACGGTCTATTAATTCCAAGGCCTCATCGAAACGGTAAGCTTCGATTAGATCCTTAGTATAGAGAGTTGCTTGCTCGTCGTAACCCATCAATCGCCATTCAATGAGTTTGTCTTTCTCCGCAGTTAGTTGCAGTCCGGCTTCATATTCTTGCAAGGCCGGAATGTAATTCTTCTGAAGTCCATATAGATAGGATCTTTTGAATCGCCAATCTGCTTCTTCAGGCTCAAGACTGATCAAGGTGTCGATGACAATGGTTGCTTCGTCCAGATAGCTTAATTCCAACAGACAGTTGTATTGAGAAGTAAGAGCCAGCCTCTGTTGTTCTTCATCTCCGTGCTCTTCTATGTAATCAAGGAAGGGCAAGGCCTTTTGATAAAGATGATCTGCCATTAAGTCTTTCGCTTCTTTATAATACAAAGAACAGAGCTGATAGGTGATGTCTTCATCTCCGGGATACAGTTCGTTGATGCGATAGGTGAGCTGTTTTAACTTTGACAGATTACCCATACGTTCGTATAGATACAATTCTCTGAGCAGTAGATCCTTGGTTTCTCCTCTTTCTTTTTTAGCTAATTTAATGGCCTCCATAGCATCATCAAAAAGAGCTCTGGAGAGTGCCGTAGTATATACTTTATTGAAGTATTCAACATTTCCCGGATTCTTTTGAAATAGGATTTGGTAATTATAATAATAATCCGATTGTTCTGAATAGCGGGCTGCTTCCTGCATGAAGTAATCATACTCCCTTTGTAGCTGAGGGTTATTCGAGTTAGCCATCAACTCTTTAAGGGAAGAGAGAATCTCCGGGTATCTATTTAAATGAGCCAATATGGAATTCCTCTTTCTTAGGATAGTCATATTTTGAGGCATATTATAAACCGCTTTTTCTGCATAGATTAAAGCCTCTTCATAATCTCCCGATTGCAGGTGTTTGTTGATTAACCCAATATACACATCTTCATTTTGGGGATCTTCGTTTATGATATATAAGGCCAGATCGGTAACTTCATCCATAGGAGCACTGTCTTTCTTTTCCCTGAATTCACCGTAGAGATAATCTATAAGGTTATCTCTCAGTACCTTATCTTCCGGGTAGATGTGATAGATCCGTTTTAGGAGCCGATTCGATTCCACGATGTTGCCCTGCAGCCGAAAAGCTTCAGCCTTCTTTAGCCATAGCCCCTTATCGTATGGGGCAACTTCGAGCAACTCGTTTACATAGGCAATGGCACTAGAATAACGTGCCGTAGCCATCTCTACATTGACCAGGGCTTGTTTGGCACTTACATTCTTGTGATTGTACTCCAACGCCTTTTTAAGCTCGTAACGGGCTTTATCGTACTCTTCGTGATAGAGGAAATATCTGCCGTTAAGTTCCCTGAGATCAGAGTCTTTAGGATACTTGCTGAGTCCCCGATCGGTAGTTTCTTTCCCTTCCTCCCATTTATTTTCACGAAATAATTGTCGGGCTACTTCAATATATTCATCCCTATCGTCCGGATTGATCTCGAATTGAGCAAAAGAAGAGAGTCCAAAAAACAGAGATAAAATAAGGGTTAATATGAGTTGTTTTTTCATTGTTTCTTGTGTTTTTAAGCATCTTCTCTTTGTTTAACTTGTACTCCCTGGCGTTTCATTGCACCCCACTCAAATCGTTGTTTGAATAAGAAATCGATATATCCTTTTACATTGAAGAAAATAATGAAAGGGTGATAGATGAATATTTCGATCAGTGCACACGAGAACAACTTGACATACTCTCTGTATCGGTTGTATAGCTTATTCATCATTAAGTCGTATACAACCGTGATGGCGGATATCAACACAAAGAACAGGAAGATGAACGAGAGGAGTACATAAGCGGTCTCGAAGTTTATTTTGTTGGTGAATAAAAAATAAACGGTGATTGCAATACCTGAAAACTCCACCAAAGGGGCTAATAGTTCAAAAATCAATAGGTAGGGAAGCATCACTAAACCTACTTTTCCATAATGGCGGTTGAATAAGAGTCTTCGGTGAACGATGAAGAACTGCAATAACCCTCGTCCCCATCGGGTTCTTTGTTTATTCAAGACAAAGAGATTGGGCGGCCCTTCCGTCCAACAAGTGGTTACCGGGACGTGCGATATCTTATAGGGCTTATTGTAGTTTTTCATATAGGTAATCATCCGAATCAACATATCCATATCTTCCGCATGCGATAAAGAATCGTAGCCACCGGCCTCAATTACCACCGACTTGTCGAATAAACCAATTCCTCCAGAAACATTAGGCATCAAACCAATAGTTGACCAGCCCATTTTACTGATTAAGTAAGACCTGAGGTATTCCAATTCTTGGAAACGGGGGATGATGCCTCTGGGAGGTCTGACTCTAGTAATGATGCCTTCCTCGTTTACCTCACAGCTATTTGCCATACGCATTGTAGCTCCTACGGCTATTACTTGTACGGAAGAGTTGAGTACCGGTTGGATCATTTTAAGCAATGAATCCCTGGAGAGGATACAATCCACGTCAGTACACACAAAATAGTCATATTCCGATACATTGATGCCGGCATTACTAGCGTCTGCTTTAGTTCCCCCATTCACCTTGTTTACAACTGTCAGCTGTTTATATAATGGATTGGTTGATTTTAATAGTCCTTTGAATGGTTGGCATTGTACTTTTTCGATGTAGGCATAAGGTGTTTCTACCAAATCGAACTCATTGATTAAAAGCTCTAACGTTTTATCAGTACTTCCGTCATTCACAATCACAACTTCAAAAGTGGGATAATCAATGGTGAGCAGTGACCGTACGTTAGTGATTATTGTTGTCTCTTCGTTAAATGCAGGTGCTATGATGGAAATGCCCGGAGCATAAGGAGACTTCTTTAAAATCTCATCTTCTTTTTTAGTGTACCTCCATTTGTAACTCCAAGCTTTAATAAAACTACTTAGGGTTAAGAATATAATAATGATGATAAAGGCTATACCATAAAAAAAGACTAGATATTGATAAAAATAAATAATTGTTTTCATCTAATTTCTTTTTATAAAAGTGGATTGCTTACGTGTTCAAAGATCAAATACGAGAAATCTTCTTTTTTTTGTTTATCTTTCATTGCATAGAAACACTCTTCTCCTTTCTTTCCATAGTTATAAATAACGGATAATATCATTATCCTCCAGTCATCATCAATTGCATTTTCATACGCTTCAATTAGAAAAGGCAAGGCATTCCCTGTTGTCAGGTCTCCTGTAGCCTGTATAATTGTACGCTGTACATATTGGGGTTGTATTGAATAAAGTCTAAATAAGTCGGGTTCTATTTCCTGATGATTCATCTTGCTCAATGCCTTTATGCAATGCATACGCAAGAGGGGGGGAGTTTCCTCTTCATTGATTAATTGAACCAACACAGGTATATTCTCCATTTGATTGAAATGTGCAATTTCATCAACCATAAAACATTGAAAATCCAAGTTGTCTGAGCGCAGCACCCATCGAGCAAGATTCGGTAGTCCTCCTGTCTCAGCCCGTTTTTCCAGAACATGATGTAGTTCAATTTTATCCCAATTATTTATGCTTTCGTCAAAATCCTCCTCTAAAAACTTAAATGGATCGTTCCGGGTAAAACTTAGATAGCTTGAACGGGATCTTTTTCGTAAGTACTTATTCCGATGATAGGTTAAGTCTGTGAGAATAGATCCGGAAACTCTTATTTTTAGGTCATCAAGACGCAGTAGAGATTTGCGTTTTTGTATAAGGCTTCCATGCTTTAATTTCTTTTCCCAATATCGACGGATATCCAAATAGTCTATTAGTACTCTATTGTTCTCATAGTTTATGTGTGGAATCTTGTGGTGTATGCAACAAATTAAATGAGAGAGTCGCTCCTTCTTTTTCTTGTTTAACTTCTTGATTTTTGCTGGTAATAACTTATCTAAGTCTTCAGGCAGTAATTGCTTTTCAGAAGTCAGGATAGAATGTAACGTCGTTTCATACTTTTCAGCTAAATCGGCATCTATGTTTTTAGTCCGATAAAAAAACCTTCTATTTTTTAAAAAGACATGACTACACAATAAGTACATTGGTATAAAGAAAGTTAACGAAATGGTTGATACCCTGATTATAAAGGGCATTCCCAAGAAGGTATAATAGATGTAGTATAGATAATATTCTAATCCCATGGCTAAATGAATTAAGTTGATATGATTTGAATACACTTTTAATTGATCTGTTTAGTGCAAAGTGTCATAAACCGCTTTTACTTGATAAGGACATCTTATATATATTCTCTCCGAATGAGTGTCTTTATTATATGTAGGAGTACCCCATGTATTGCATTTCTGGTTATTCCATACGGAATCAATCCGATAGATCACTTTCTTAGCCTTGTTTTTATCCGTGGCTTTAACATTGAACTTTTTAATCGCACAGGTTACTGAAAGTCTGCTCATCCTTACTTCTTTTATTATACCTTGAATGATAGGATGCTGAAGGTATAATTTGTAGTCCTGGAGTATACCCGATTGAGATGTTGGTGTGGTTTTCTTTGGTGTCTTCATTATATGGATTTTAATTATTTTTTTTAAAGAATTCGATGTATGGTTGACCGTGTCATATTGTTTTACGTTTTGTGAAATATTTATCCCGATTTTATCGTTGTTTGGTGAGGGGCTGAATCTTTGCTTAATTAAAAATAGCCCAATTTAAATAGGTGAAGAGGTCAAATCGTAAAAATGTTTTATGTCAAATCGTAAAATAGTTATTTGTTTTAATGGCAGATTGTTAAATGCATGACAAATGATAAATATTTACATTTTACATATTTTAATAGACGTTTTGTCGAAATTAAGAATTATATTAGTGTATGATAGATTTTACTTCATACTTCAATGTAATAATAGGATTAATGCCTTTCTTTTCGGCACTGACCTGTTGTGTTATGGTTTGGGTTTCCCTCTATGATAGTTTATCGGTCGAAGAAAGAAGATTGAAGCAAATCGTCACTATATATCTGGCTACAGATGCTTGTGCGTGGCTTATGTGTTTCTGTTATAGTTTCTATCCACGTACCTTTGTTTATTTGAATGTACCCTGTTTTCTGAGTTTTGTATTGGTTCCAATTCTGTTTTACCGGATGGTTTGTTTTCTTACTCTTCCGGGGAAGAAAGAGGAGTTTAGTAGGCTTCATTACCTTGTTCCGGTTCTTTATGGAATCGTATTGCTTGTATGGTCTTTCTTTGTGCCTTTTGAGGTTCAATTAAAGATGGTAGAAGGACAGAGTTTCGTTTTTCTGGAAGGGTATGAAGGGTTTTCATTTTTCTTTCTCTCAAAACCACAGATGAGGGGTATCTTTGGGATCATCTATTTTATACTGATTGTGAAACAACTGATTCAGTATACTCAAAAAGCTAAAGGATCAAGCAGTTTAATCCGTAAGCCTTTGAGAGGTACGGTTTTCTTGATGGCTTTATCTTTATCTCTCCTATTCACCTCTTTGTTGTTGATGTTTTTTCCTCGGAGCATTCCTTTTTCCCAACCATGTATCGTGGTAGCTATGATCATTACCCTGATTCAGCACATCTTGTTGGCCTACTATATTATTAGGCGGCAATATGTTCTATACGTAATACCGGAGGAAGTTAACACAAAATTGGATTCGAAAAAAGGAGTCAATGATTCTGAGCGTAGGCGACATCACGGCAAAATAACCCGAAGAAAGTTAGAGAGCTATTTCCGTAACGAAAAACCTTATTTGAGAGCTGATTTTAAGATTACCGAACTAGTTGAGGTCTTTGACGTGAACCGTACTACCCTTTCTTCTTTTATTAACCGCACTTATGGTATGAATTTTAATGGTTATGTAAATAAATGGCGCTTAAAGGAGTTTAAAAGACTTTCGGGACTTGCTGAAAATAAAAGGAAGAGTATTCAGAGCTATGTAACGAAAGCAGGATTTTATGATCTTCGCCAATATTATCGGGTAGTAAAAAGAGAAAGGGAAAAGAAGCAAAGAGGAAATGATTCAGTTCCTTAACCTTCATAAATAATTATGATCTATGATAGATGAAATAATATATTGGCTTGCTGTGTCTGTACCTATGTTTTGTGCATTGTTTTGTGCATTGTTTTGTTTGTTGCATTATTTCTTGTTGGAAAAGGGGCTCAAGAGAAAGCATATTCTATTAATGGTTGGAGCTTTGGTTTGTGGTTTTTTCTGTTGGATGGGAGCTCTTATATACTTTGCTTGTTATCAGACTTTTGTTAGTTATGCCAGATTTTTGCTCCTGATGTTGATGTTTGATCAGGTTATGCTTTACCATTCTGTTTTTGTTTTAACGCAGATAGAACCCAAGAAGTCGTTTAGTTTACTCCATTATGTGGTTCCTGTGTTGCTTTGTGCGATTTTTGCTGTTTCTTCTGTCTTTGTTCCACGTGAAGCCCGTGAGCAGATCTATCAATTTAACGATTCGGTACTTTCCACTTATCCGTATTTCTCTTCTCTTTTTCTGGTAATGGTAGTCGTTGTTTGGTCATACAGTGTGTTTTATGCATTGTTTGGTCTGCGTAAGATAAAAAGATATCGTAGGTATATTGTGGATTATGCAGCAGATACGAAACGTATTAATATGAAGTGGCTTTATATTATTATGAGCTTGATTTTATTAAGCCGGTTTATCCCTATGAGTTATCTCTTTTTTCAGAATGAATTGTTGAAATTGTTGATTCTGTGTCTTGTAATGATTATACCCGTTATTCAGTATGCTATAATTACCTATAACTTTATTTCTACCAATTACCTTATTGTTGATCTGGAAGAGGAAGCAAACACACCGCCCTCTGAAGATGCTTATATGTTAAATAATGCTCGTTTTCAGCGATATATACGCAAAGAAAAGCCTTATCTCAATCCGAAACTGCGAATTACGGATGTCGCTGCTGCATTAAATACTAACCGTAGCTATGTTTCTTCATTTATAAATAAGGAGTATGGTATGAATTTCTGTCGCTATATTAATCGTTTGCGTCTTGAAGAACTTGACAGGCTCCGTACCTTGCCGAAAAATGTGGGTGCTACTAATTTGGAACTGGTATTATCGGCAGGATTCAGTAGTTACCGTAGCTACTTGCGTACAAAGAAGGAGGAAAACAAACGAGGATTGATGAAGATGTTTGATTGATGACTGCCGTTTTAATCGCTCGTTTTTCTTCACCTTTTGGGTGAGATGCATAGAAAAAAGTAGGAATTTGAGGATTCTTGGTCTAGCTGTTATAAAAACGCATGTCGTTTTATTAGATTTAAAGTTTGATGGCTAAATGTAATAGCGGAGTGTTAAATATCAGAGAGTTATAGTTTATAACTCTCTTTTTTAGGCTTATTTTTATGGTAAAACCGGTAAGTTTTTTGTTGTCAATTTAAACAAAATGACAGAATAGGGCTTATTTGCTGTTTATTGTTTCTTGTTCCTTACTAAAGCAAAATCCAATTGTTTCTTTTCAAGATTTGCGCTTGCTACCTGTATTTTAATGGGGTCGCCCAAGGCATAGACCTTGTTTTTTCTTCGTCCCCTCAAGCAGTAGTTTTTCTCGTCTAAATCGTAATAATCGTCGTCCAGATCCCGGATGGGAATCATACCCTCACATTTATTCTCGTTTATCTCTACATAAAGCCCCCATTCGGTTACACCGGAAATCACTCCGTCGAACTCTTCGCCCAGTTGATTGGCCATAAATTCAACCTGTTTGTATTTAATGGAAGCACGCTCTGCATTACTGGCTATGAGCTCCATATTAGAACAATGGTCACATAGTTCTTCGTATTTATTCTCAGACACACTGGCACCTCCGGCGAGATAACGAGTAAGTATCCGGTGTACCATCATATCGGGGTAACGACGTATGGGAGATGTGAAATGAGTATAATAGGTAAAGGCCAGACCATAGTGTCCGATGTTATGAGTGGAATACCTGGCTTTCTGCATTGCACGGATAGAGATGGTTTCTATTAAGTTCTCTTCTTTCTTTCCTTGTATGCCATTCAATAGTTTATTGATGGACTTGGATATAGCCACCTGTCCCCCGCTTGTTTTGATTTTATAACCAAACCGGGCAATGAAATGGGATAAGTTCTCTAACTTATCAGGGTCGGGAAGGTCGTGGATACGATAAGGGAAAGTCTTGGGCTTTTGTGTTCCCGACACTTTGCCAATTTTTTCTGCCACTGTGCGGTTAGCCAATAGCATAAACTCCTCAATCAAGCGGTTGGCTTCTTTGTTCTGGGTAAAATAAACCCCTAATGGCTTTCCGTTTTCATCTAAATTAAAATGAACTTCTATTCGGTCAAAATTGATTGCCCCTTTTTGGAAACGATCTTCTCTAAGCTTCTCTGCCAGCTGGTGAAGGAGTAGGATCTCTTCACTGAAATCCCCTTTTTTCGTTTCTATGCGTTCTTGAGCTTCTTCGTAAGTAAAGCGTTGATCCGATTTTATGATGGTCCGTGCTATCTTACTGTCAATCAGTTCTTTTTGATTGTTGAATCTAAATAAGACAGAGTAAGTCAACTTCTCCTCTTGAGGACGTAAGGAGCAGATGAAGTTTGATAAACGTTCAGGAAGCATGGGGATGGTGCGATCTACTAAATAGATGGAATTGGCTCTTTTTTGAGCCTCCTGATCAATCTTATCCCCTTCTTTTACATAATACGTAACATCTGCAATGTGTATTCCCACTTCACAGTCGCCATTCTTGAAGGTTTGGAGAGATAAAGCGTCATCGAAGTCTTTGGCATCTTCCGGGTCGATGGTAAAAGTGGGGACTTTACGATAGTCTAATCGATTCTCATATTCCTCTTGGGGAATTTCTTCCGGTATGGAGTTGGCTAAATCTTCAATTTGCTGAGGATAGCCATAGGGCAATCCAAATTCAGCAAGAATGGCATGCATCTCTGTGGTATTCTCTCCGGCACGCCCTAAAATATCGATGACTTCTCCTATGGGATTCTTCGCTTTTTGAGGCCATTCAATAACACGCACCACTGCCTTATCTCCGTTCTTCCCGTTCTTTAATTTATTCTGAGGGATGAAGATGTCATTAGCCAAGGTTCTGTCTTCCGTAACCAGAAAGGCATACGATGAGGTGACCTCCAGATTACCCACAAAAGTATCGTTTGCACGTTCAAGTATCTCAATGACTTCTCCTTCCGGACTTCTGTTTTTCTTCCGGGCATAAAAAGCGATGCGCACCTTGTCGTTGTTCATGGCATGCCCCGAATTACGTTCAGCCACAAAGATAGGTTCCCCACCATCTTCAGGCAGGAAAGAGTTTTTTCCGTTACTTTTTCGCTGAAAAGTCCCGGTTAAAATAACCCCTCGTTGATTCAGCTTGTATTTTCCTTTTCCTTTCTCGATTAAAAAATCATCTTTTAACAAAGTATCAATCAGATCTAGGCATAGCATTCTTTGAGGATGAGCTTTTAAATCGAGGTGTTCATAGATTTGTTTTAGTGTGTATAGGGATGACGGATTTTCTCTGAAAAGAGTAAGTAGTGTTTCAGTTATCTCTTTCTTTGTTTTCCGTTTCTTACTTTTTTTATTTGGAAGCTTAGCCATTTTCTTTATTCTTTAATTTTTTATCACTTCTAAGTTTAAGTAAAGTAAATAAATAAAAAGATATAACAATAGTTTTATGCTGTTTTTCATGGTTTGGAATTGAAAGTTAATGTAAATAATCCTGAAAGATAGAATAGAATCGCTTTGAGGATTGAAGGAGTGGCTTGCTTATTTATCACCAGGCCCATTGTTGTTCTAAGTTGCTAAAGAGTTTGAACTTAAAAGAGTCATGTTCTGTGGAGTGAGTAATTCCCGTACATTAAATGTTAAACTATTAAGGATAAATAGTAGAAGATTCTATATCTTTTTATATTTGTGTACAAATACAAAAATGCAACCATGAAGTATCCAATCCCTAGAAAAACAATTTTCTTAATTCTTCTTGTACTTTCTAATGTAAGTACTGCTTTGGGAGCTTTCTCTCTGTCTAATGAGATCATTGACTTTAAAAGCGTAGAAGGATTGAAAGGAATACCCACAAATGAAGTCCAGCAAGTCTATCAGGACTATGATGGATTTATTTGGTTTGCAACAAGAAATGGGCTTTGTATGTATGATGGATATGATATGAGACTTTATAAATCATCTCCTGAAACACCCTATTTATTAACTAATAACAATGTTTATTGTGTAGTTGGGGATAGTCTGTCTCGTTTGTGGATTGGTACCGAGGAAGGACTTAATCTTTTAGATAAGAAAAGTGGTTTAATAACCCATTTGAGTGTGGGTGATACGCGTGCCAGTAATACGATTTCTACCTTATATGTAACACGAGATCAGAGAATTTTAGTGGGTACGGATGCGGGCCTAGGGGTGTATGATGAAGCTCTTGAGCAAGTGGTTTTTAACTCTTTCCCGATTTCCTCAGAGTTGGGATATCTTCCTGTAAAATCAATACTCGAAGATTCAAGAGGTGATTTATGGATAGGAACTTGGTCATCCGGATTATATCGCTACTCAAAAGAGGAGAATAAATTACATCATTATCCAAGAATGAACGAGGATAATTCTGCACACGTTCTTTTTGAAGATTCTCAGGGAAATATCTGGGTGGGTAGCTGGAATTCCGGTTTGAATTTGTTGATTAATCCCTATGATTTGGAGTCTGTTTCCTGGAAGACTTTTAAAAACAAGGCGGGCGATGTAAAATCTCTGGTTGATAATCGCATCTATGCAATTAAGGAAGACACAATGAATAAAACCTTGTGGATTGGTACCCGTAGAGGAATGAGTTTAATGGATCTGGATGCTATAGGTTCGTTTAATAGTTATCTCCCTAAAGGCTCTGAATATGTTATTCCCTGTGATGAGGTGAATAGTCTGTTTTACGATAAAAGTGGGAATATGTGGATTGGATCCATTGGAGGGGGAGTGTATTTGGCAGAGGTAGAAAAAACAGGGTTTTATGCTCCTGATATTCACTTCCCTAATAAAGATATAACGACACAAGCCATTCGTTCCATCTATATGGACTCGAAGGATAATTTATGGGTAGGTGTGGGGAGTTTAGGTCTTGCGGTTCAAAGAAAAGGAGAGTCTTTCTTTCGGTATAGCAAAGATATTCCGGTTTTTAGTGAGTTTGGCGATTTAGGATCCGTTTATTCGATGGAGGAAAATCCATTGGAGGGGTCAATGTGGTTTGGTATGTTTGGAGGAGGTCTTTTTTATTATAAAGAGGGAGAACCGGTTAAGCAGTTTACTTCGTATAATTCCAGTTTTATACGAGATAATAATATATATAGTATTTTCAATGATGCCTATCAAAATTTATGGGTTGGGACTCGTTCCGGCGTAGGGGTGAAAACTCTTGCGGGGGATGAATTGTTTCTGGATGATTTGCTGGAAGACAAGAGTATTGATTTTTCTTCTGTTAATGTGCAAAAAATCATGTCGGATAAAGAAGGTGCTTTATGGATAGGAACAACCCGTCATGGCGTGATAAAGATTAAAGGGGATTTTGAGCATTTAGAATCGTTGAAGTTGAAGCATTATTTAAATGATGAGCAGGGAGTCCCCATACAATTTATTGCGGATATGTATGTTGATGAAGCGAATATTCTTTGGGTAGGAACAACGTATGGAGGCTTCTTTGCTTATGATTTAAACAAGGATGCATTCATTGATTGTGGTAAGGCCTATAATTTATATCTTGAGAGAATTTCTTGTGTTCAAGGAGATGAATTGGGTAATCTTTGGATTGCTACGAATCAAGGTTTGGTTTGCTTGACAAAGACTCATGAACAAGGGGAAAAAGAGACTTTTCTTTTCACAAAAGAAGATGGGTTAGTAGATAATTATTTTATTATACGCTCCAGCTTTTATAAGGATGGAAGTTTGTTCTTTGGAGGGTATAAAGGGTATAATAAGTTTTGTCCCAGTGAAATGAAATTGGAAAAGAAACCTTTTGAGTTTTATATCACCGATATAAAAATTGCCAACAGGTCACTGCTTCATTTTCCTTTGGAAAAGCGGAATAAAATATCTTCTTTGACCCCCTCTTTTACAGAGAAATTGCATATCTCTCATGAAAATAACAATTTTACCTTTGAGTTTGCCTCATTGACCTATCGTAACCCTTTTAGAAATAAATATGCGTATAAGCTGGAGGGGTTTGATTCTGAGTGGAGATATACAGATGCCACACAGCGGTATGCAACGTATAACAACTTGAAGAGTGGAAAGTATACCTTTTTATTGAAAGCCACGAATGAAACAGGAGTTTGGAGTGAGGAGGAAAAGGAACTCGATATTGTTGTATATCCCCCTTTTTGGTTGAGTTGGTGGGCTTTCCTGATCTATTTTATTGTCATTTTGGGGATAGTTTATTATTTGTATGCTCAGGCCAATAATAGGTTGAGGTTAAAGAACCAATTGCGGTTGAAAGAGTTGGAAAAGAAACAATCTGAAGAGTTGAACCATGCAAAGTTGCAGTTTTTTACAAATATAACTCACGAATTATTAACTCCTCTTACTGTTATTTCTGCTACAATAGACGAACTGATGATTGAAGAGCCACGTTATGTGTCGTCTTATGATATAATGAAGGAGAATCTGGAACGTTTACTTCGTTTATTGCGACAGATTTTAGAATTTAGAAAAGCGGAATCCGGAAATCTAAAACTAAAGGTTTCTTATGGTGATATTGCCTTGTTTATTCGTAATGGTGCTAAGAGCTTTTATCCGTTAGTTAAGAAACAAGGGTTGAATTTTTCTATCCAAACCGAGCCTGAAATCATAAATGGTTATTTTGATGTGGATAAAGTGGATAAGATTCTTTATAATCTTCTATCCAATGCCACAAAGTATAACGTAGAAGGAGGCCGTGTTGAGATTTCTTTGACTTATCAGGAAGATAACGATAACTATGTGTTATTAAAGGTTCAAGATAATGGAGAAGGTATTTCTAAAGAAAAACAGAAGGACTTGTTCAAAAGATTTTATGAAGGAGATTATAGAGAATATAAAACAGTAGGTACCGGGATAGGATTGTCTTTGACAAAAGATCTGGTTGATCTACACAAGGGTGAGATTTGGGTAGAAAGTGACGTAGGGAAAGGGGCGGCCTTTTTTGTTTTACTTCCTATATCGCGTTCTTACTTTGAGGAAGATCAGATAGAAAAGCAGGTTTATATTCCATCGGATGAGTCAGAACTTTCCACGAAAGATTTATTGATGACCAATGAAATTGGAGTAAACAAGTATGAATATACGCTTTTGGTTGTAGAAGATAACGAACAACTGTTAAAGTTGATGGTGAAATTGCTGGGAAAAGAGTATAATATCTTAACCGCGATGGATGGGAAAGAAGCATTAGAGGTGATACAATCGAACGAAGTAGATTTGATTGTAGCGGATGTGATGATGCCGGTAATGGATGGTTTGATGCTTTGCAGAGAGATAAAATCCAATATGGATTATAATCATATCCCTATTCTTTTAGTGACAGCAAAAAACGCAGAAAAAGATCGTGCTGAGGCTTATGAGGCTGGGGCTGACGCTTATATAAGTAAACCATTTAATTTAACGGTTTTATATGCTCGTATAAAAAACCTACTGGAAAGTAGAGAAAGAAAGATTAAAGACTTTAAAGACCAATTGGTGTTCGACATTAAAGAGCTCGATTATACCAGTGTAGATGAGGAGTTCTTGCAGCTTGCCATTGCTTGTGTAAATAAACACCTCTCAAACTCTGATTTTGATCAAACTTTATTTGCTAAAGAAATGAAGACCAGTAAGTCTACTTTATATAGAAAGCTAAAATCGTTGACCGGATTAAGTACACCTACATTTATTAATAACATAAGGTTAAAGGCGGCCGCTCAAATTTTAATAGAGAAAGGAGAAGGCGTAAGAATTTCAGAATTAGCCTATGCGGTAGGTTTTAACGATCCTAAATATTTCAGTTCGTGTTTTAAAAGAGAATTTGATTTAACTCCTACGGAATACTTGGAGAAATTTTCGATGAATCAAAAAGAGATGTAGTTGTGATTTGTATTTCTTTAGGTGGTGGAACAATAGGCAACTTTTTTGCTTTTTCTGTTGTATATTTCAAAATAACCTATTAGCTTTGCACCGTAATTCTTGAATGGAGTTATATATTCTTCCTTAGCTCAGTTGGTTAGAGCATCTGACTGTTAATCAGAGGGTCCTTGGTTCAAGTCCAAGAGGAAGAGCAGGAAATAAAAAAGGTATATTCTTCCTTAGCTCAGTTGGTTAGAGCATCTGACTGTTAATCAGAGGGTCCTTGGTTCAAGTCCAAGAGGAAGAGCAGCACAGGGGGCTATAAAGCCCCTTTTTTTATGGGAAAATTTAATTAAAGAAATTCTTCTCTAATCCTTGGCTAATAGAGTGATTTCATCTATTTTTGTGTTAATAGTTAATAAATGTGACTTTTAATATTTTTTCTCTGCATTATATAAATAAATCAATTAAATAATTAAAAAATCAGTCATTTATGTGGTTAATTAATTCATCTGTAGGAAGGAAAGTAGTGATGAGTGTCACAGGACTCGCGCTTATCCTTTTCTTAACGTTTCACATGGCGATGAACGCTGTGGCGATTTTTTCTGAGCAATCATACAATCTTATTTGTGATTTTCTCGGAGCTAATTGGTATGCCTTAGTAGCTACACTTGGTTTGGCTGCACTGTTCATCATTCATATTTTTTATGCGGCTTGGTTGACTTTGCAAAATCAAAAAGCACGTGGAAAAGAAAAATATGATGTGAAGGATAGGAATAAAAAAGTAGAATGGTCATCACAAAACATGTTTGTATTAGGTTTTGTTGTTGTGCTGGGTTTAGGGCTGCATTTGTTCAACTTTTGGTATAACATGCAATTTCAGGAGATTCTTGGAAATCACAGCGTTGTTTTAGGAGGAAGTGAATATGCCGTTCATGATGGTGCCGGACTTATTAAATATACCTTCTCACAGCCATTATATGTAATTCTATATGTGGTTTGGCTGATTGCTTTGTGGCTGCACTTAAATCACGGATTCTGGAGTGCTTTACAATCTATAGGATGGAGTAATGATGTTTGGTTCAAACGCTGGAAAGTGATTTCTACCGTTTATACCACTCTAGTGGTATTAGGATTCGGCTCTGTTTTGGTTGTGTTTTTTGTTCAATCCTTGATGTAAATCGATGAGGGAATAATATTTAACTCTTTAAAATTGTATACTAAGATTATGACTAAGATAAATTCAAAAATTCCACAAGGTGCTTTGGCTGAAAAATGGACGAACTATAAAGCTAAACAGAAACTGGTTAATCCGGCTAATAAAAGACGTCTCGATATTATCGTTGTGGGAACAGGATTAGCAGGTGCATCGGCAGCTGCTTCATTAGGTGAATTAGGATTTAATGTTTTGAATTTCTGTATTCAAGACTCCCCTCGTCGTGCACACTCCATTGCTGCACAAGGAGGAATCAATGCCGCAAAGAACTATCAAAATGATGGTGACTCTGTTTATCGTTTGTTCTATGACACGATTAAAGGAGGAGATTATAGAGCAAGGGAAGCAAACGTTTATCGTTTAGCAGAAGTATCTAATGCTATTATTGACCAATGTGTAGCACAAGGAGTTCCTTTTGCTCGTGAATATGGGGGTACTTTAGCTAACCGTTCTTTCGGTGGTGCACAAGTTTCTCGTACTTTCTATGCAAGAGGTCAAACCGGACAGCAATTACTTTTGGGCGCTTATTCTTCATTAAGTCGTCAGATAGCTAAAGGAACCGTTAAACTATATACTCGTCATGAAATGCTGGATGTTGTTCTGGTAGATGGACGAGCTCGTGGTATCATTGTTCGGGATTTAACCACAGGCGAATTGAAACGTTTTGCGGCTCACGCTGTAGTGGTAGGTTCAGGAGGATATGGTAATGCTTTCTTCTTGTCTACTAATGCAATGGAATCAAATGGTTCCGTAGCTATTCAATGTTATAAAAAAGGAGCCTGGTTTGCAAATCCGTGTTTCGCTCAGATTCATCCTACTTGTATACCTGTACATGGAGATAAGCAATCTAAATTGACTTTAATGTCAGAGTCATTGCGTAACGATGGCCGTATTTGGGTTCCTAAGAAAAAAGAGGATGCTGAGGCTCTTCAAAAGGGAACTAAAAAAGCAAATGATATTCCGGATGAGGATAGAGATTTTTATTTGGAGCGTCGTTATCCTGCATTTGGTAACTTAGTACCTAGAGATGTTGCTTCTCGTGCAGCAAAAGAACGTTGTGATGCAGGCTTTGGTGTAAATAATACAGGTTTGGCTGTATTCTTAGACTTTAAATATGCCATTGATCGTTTGGGTAAAGATGTAGTTGCCGATCGTTACGGTAATCTATTTGATATGTATGAGCAGATTACTGCGGAAGATCCTTACAAAACTCCTATGATGATTTTCCCGGCTATTCACTATACGATGGGTGGTCTTTGGGTAGATTATGAGTTGATGACTAACATCCCCGGTTTATTTGCCATTGGAGAAGCTAACTTCTCTGATCATGGTGCTAACCGTTTAGGTGCATCTGCTTTGATGCAAGGATTAGCCGATGGTTACTTCATATTACCTTATACTATTCAGAATCACTTAGCCGATCAAATTCAAGTTCCAAGAATTTCTACAGACCTCAAAGAGTTTGAAGAAGCAGAAAAAGCAATCTTGGAAAAAATGAATAAGATTAAAGCGGTTCAAGGAAAACATTCCGTAGATCATATTCACAAGCAACTTGGTCACGTTATGTGGGATTTTGTTGGAATGTCTCGTACGAAAGAATCTTTAGAGAAAGCAATAGCTGAACTGGAAAAAGTGAAAAAAGATTTCTGGAGCAATGTACGTGTTCCCGGTGAGGTTAACGATTTGAACATTGAATTGGAAAAAGCAATCCGTTTAGCTGATTTCATTGAAGTAGGTATCTTAATGGCTTATGATGCTCTAAATCGTGAAGAATCTTGTGGAGGTCACTTCCGTGAAGAATTCCAAACTCCTGAGGGTGAGGCTCTTCGGGACGATGAGGTGTTTAATTATGTAGCTTGTTGGGAATATGCAGGCGAGGATTCTGCTCCAAAGATGATTAAAGAACCTCTTGTTTATGAGTTTGTTAAGGTAGAAACACGTGACTATAAATCTTAAAAAAACGAGAAAATGAATAACAACAATATAAATTTTACGCTAAGAGTATGGCGCCAAAGAGGCCCTAAAGAGAAGGGTGCTTTTGAATCTTATGAAATGAAAGATATACCTACAGATACTTCTTTTTTAGAGATGTTAGATATCTTAAATGAGGAATTAATCAATGATGGTAAGGAACCTGTTGTTTTTGACCACGATTGTAGAGAAGGTATTTGTGGAATGTGTTCACTCTATATCAATGGTCGTCCTCATGGACCCAAAGGTGGGGTAACTACCTGTCAGGTTTATATGAGAAGCTTTAAAGAGGGAGATGTTGTTACTGTTGAGCCTTGGCGTTCTGCAGGATTTCCCGTGATTAGAGATTTAAGGGTAAATCGTTCTGCTTTTGATAAGATTATCCAAGCCGGAGGTTATGTAAGCGTAAATGCCGGAGGTGCACCTAACGCCAATGATATTTTAATTCCTAAAGATATTGCGGAAAAGTCAATGGACGCTGCTTCTTGTGTTGGCTGTGGAGCTTGTGTGGCTGCTTGTAAAAATGGATCGGCGATGCTTTTTGTGTCCGCTAAAATGAGTCAGTTAAACTTGTTACCCCAAGGGAAAGCTGAAGCATCACGTCGCGCTAAAGCTATGGTTTCTAAAATGGATGAACTGGGTTTTGGTAACTGTACTAATACTCGGGCTTGTGAAGCAGAGTGTCCTAAGGAGATCACCATTAGTAATATTGCCAGATTGAATCGTCATTTCATCAAAGCAAAATTAAAAGACTAGGAATTTATTCTATATCTGTAAAAAGGATATCCATTAAAGGATATCCTTTTTTTATTGCTCCCGGACCGAGGATCGATAGGTCCCAGACCGACTAGGCTTTTAACCCAGACCGAAGCCCCTTCTCTCCCAGACCGAACAGGCTTATAACCCAGACCGATGAAAGCTTCCTAAAGATGCTTTCCAGCGTATGTTTGATTTTATCTTTCTTATACTGAAATCACACTAATTCATATTGTCCGCCGGCTAATACTCTAATGATTCCTTGCATCTCTAAATTAAATAAATCGGTATGTAGTCTTTGGATGGGTAAATGAGTCCCTTCTAGTAAGTTATCGAATTGTACTCTACCTTGTTGTTGTAAAAGATTTACGATTTGTTCCTCTTCACTGTTTAAATTGGGGAAAAGATCCCGTTGTATGGGATGGTCCTTTTGTTTGTTCATTGTGATCTTATCCCATCTCATGGCTTTGATGAAATCTTCTGCTGAGGTAATAAGAGACGCTTTGTTCTGTTTTATCAGTTGATTACATCCTTCCGAGTATTGATCTGAAATTCTTCCCGGAAAAGTAAAACAGTCTCTATTATAACTGTTGGCTAAATCTGCAGTAATCAGAGCACCTCCTTTCGATGCCGACTCTACAACTATCGTAGCATCACTCATACCGGCGATTATACGATTACGACTCACAAAATTATAGCGCTCGGGAGAGGTGTTAGAGCTAAACTCTGTAATAACTCCACCCTGCTCAAGCATTTGTATCGCTATTTTTTTATGCTGACTTGGATAGATACGATCTAAGCCATGCGCCAATACCCCGATAGTAGGGAAGTTTAACTCTAGTGCCAGTTGATGTGAAGTGATGTCTATGCCAAAAGCTAATCCGCTGATAATAAGAGCATCCGGAATGACCTCTTTCAATCCTTTTAGGAAATCGGCGCAAAGTTGACGTCCATACTGTGTGGATTTACGGGTTCCCACCATGCTGATGACATAAGGCGCATTGAAATTACAGTTACCTTTGAAATATAGAAGTAATGGTGCATCCTCACATTCTTTCAGTCGATAAGGATATTCACGATCACTATAAGGAATACATTGGATTTGATGTTTTTTTGCGAATTTATATTCCAGAAGAGCCTCCTCTTTAGGCTTTTTGGAAGATAAAGAATCATACAAGTCTGGATTGATATGCAATCCTGTTTCTTTTAATTCATCTAAAGAGCTGAAAACACCTTTGGCAGATCCTAAGTAGTCAATCAGCTTTTTGCTTGTACGTAGCCCTAACAAAGGTGTTTTTGTTAGGGCTATACTGGCAATGATCTCTTCTTCGTCACTCATGGTTTATGAAAGGAGCAAAAGCTTCGTCGAAAATAGAGTTATGAGCAAGTTTACCATCAACTACGCAAACTGTTTCTATTACAGCCCGTATCACTAATTTTTGGTCTGATTTACGGAAGATATCTTGATGGAAAAGATATTTTATCCCTTCTTTTCTGAGGTAAAGCTTTGATAGATAAGAATCACCACTGGTTAATGGTGTTTTAAATGCCATATTGGCGCGAGCCACTACAGGGTCAACCCCTTTCTCGTGAAGTTCAGCAATGTTTAAGTTTAAAGTATCTAGAAACTCGTGACGGGTATGTTCAAGATAATGCAGGTAGTTTGCATGGTTTACAATACCTTGTAGGTCGCATTCATAATCCCGAACTTTCATTTCCAATTCAAAAATGTATTTACTCATTTTATTTTTTATTATTCAATTCTACGTTTTTCTATGGTGTGAGCCGGTACGATTTTATACAGCTTATCATTGGGGCGAATTTTCTCTTCTATCTTTATGGAGAAATTATCCCCTTTCTTTACTTGTTGAGTAGGCTTAAGGTTTACCCGAGGTTCTTTAAGGGTGGCATAGATTGCACCTGTAGTAGGGCCTGTGATTAATATCTTATCTCCCTCATTTAACTCCCCGGCTTGCATCATGAACTCGGCTACCTGTATGTTGCTGAAGTATTTAACTCCTTTAGCTACGTAAACTTTCCGTTCTGTTGCTTCAGAGCCGTAATTTTTACTCCACTCTCCCAATCGTTGCCCTAAATAGTAACCATTCCAAAATCCTCGATTGAAGACGGTTTTAAGCCGTTGATTCCAACTTTCTATTTTCTCATCTGTAAAATCATTATCCAGATAAGCCTGTATTGCTTCTTTATAGCACTCTACAACCACTCTTACATATTCGGGGCCACGAGCTCTTCCTTCAATCTTGAATACACGAACTCCTGCATCAATCATTTTATTCATGAAATGAATAGTCTTTAGATCTTTGGGAGACATGATGTATTCATTGTCTATCTCTAATTCGGCACCGGTATCTTTATCTGTTACCGTATAAGCCCTTCTGCATATTTGCATACAAGCTCCACGATTAGCGGAATGTCCCATTTCATGTAAAGAAAGATAACATTTGCCGGATACGGCCATGCAAAGTGCTCCGTGACAGAACATTTCAATGCGTATCAATTCTCCACTGGGACCACAGATTTTCTCTTTTTCTATTTGTTGATGAATCTGAGAGACCTGTTCTAAGTTCAGCTCCCTGGCCAATACTACCACATCTGCAAATTGTGCATAGAATCGTAACGATTCCACATTGGTAATGTTCAGTTGGGTGGATAAGTGGACTTCTTGTCCAATGGATCGCGCATATAGCATTACGGCAACATCACTGGCGATGATTGCAGAGATATTCGCTTTTTTAGCCGCATCTACAATGGTTCTCATCAGTTCCATATCTTCGTCATAGATAATGGTGTTTACTGTAAGATAACTCTTCATGCCATGTTGATTGCAAGTCGATGCAATTTCTTCCAGATCTTCTATGGTGAAGGTCTTAGCAGACCGGGCTCTCATATTCAGGTTCTCTATGCCGAAATAAATGGAGTTTGCTCCTGCCTGTATGGCCGCAGCCAGTGATTCGCGAGAACCTACCGGAGCCATGATTTCAAAATCTTGTATGTTGTATTTCATTGATTTATCCCTTTCTGTTATTTGGTGTGAGGAATATCAACAACTAATCAACGGCAAAGTTTTATGGATTAGCTGTTCTATCTTTCTTATTCTTTTAGCAAAGATAGAGTTTTTCCCTATTTTTGCATTGTGAAATCCCCTACTAATTCATATAAGGATATATTATAGTCGTGAAAATTGCAAATTTAGACTTAGGAAATCAGCCTGTTATTTTGGCTCCTATGGAAGATGTAACCGATATTGCTTTTCGTTTACTCTGTAAGGAATTTGGTGCAGATATGGTTTATACAGAGTTTGTATCTGCCGATGCCTTGATTCGTTCAATTGAAAAAACAATGCGAAAACTGGAGGTAAAAGATGAAGAGCGGCCGGTTGCCATTCAGATTTATGGTAACAGTGTTGAAACGATGGTTGAGGCCGCAAAGATAGTGGAAGATTCCCGACCGGATGTCATTGATATTAATTTTGGCTGTCCTGTTCGTAAAATAGCCGGACGGGGTGCAGGATCCGGAATGTTACGCAATGTGCCTTTAATGTTGGAGATAACTAAAGCAGTTGTTGATGCCGTAAAGCTTCCTGTAACTGTAAAGACACGTTTGGGTTGGGATGAAGAGCATCAGATTATTGTAGATTTAGCTGAACAATTACAAGATTGTGGTATATCAGGCTTAGCTATTCACGGAAGAACGCGTGCTCAAATGTATAAAGGAAATTCGGATTGGACTTTGATTGGTGAGGTAAAAAAGAATCCCCGTATGCATATTCCCATTATTGGAAATGGTGATATTGTGTCGGCTGTAGGAGCGAAAGAAGCTTTCGATCGATATAGTGTCGACGGTATTATGATTGGGCGTGGTAGCATTGGACGCCCTTGGATCTTTCGTGAAGTGAAGGAGTATTTGGAAAAAGGGATTTTACCCGAATTAAAATCCTTCGACTGGTATTTAGAGGTGTTACGAAAGCAAGTGCAGGATAGTGTGAATCGTATTGATGAGAGAAGAGGCTTGATTCATATGAGAAGGCATTTAGCCGCTACGCCGTTATTCAAGGGGCTTCCTGATTTTAGAGAAACCAGAATACAGATGTTACGCACAGAATCGTTAGATGAGTTGTTATCTATCTTTGATCGGGTTAGCCGACGTGTCAGGGAAGAGAATCTGTTTCCTTCCTCTTTATCCGATTTCCATTTAATTTTTTAGGAAAGAATCTATTCAGTTTAGACAAAAAGAAAACGGATGATTTCTATGAAATCATCCGTTTTTTTATTTAGATCAAAAAGAGATTAATCTAGTTGTGGACCTGCAGGAACAAGAGCTTTACCAGCTTCATTAGTGGTAAACTTGCTGAAGTTCTTAATGAAACGTCCGGCTAAATCTTTAGCTTTTTCATCCCACTCTTCTGCTTTAGCATAAGTATTACGAGGATCAAGGATTTCTGTTTGAACTCCTGGAAGCTCAGTAGGTACTTCTAAGTTGAATAGAGGAATGTGTTTGCTTGGAGCTTTATCGATAGAACCGTCAAGGATTGCATCAATGATAGCACGTGTATCTTTAATAGAGATACGTTTTCCTGTACCATTCCATCCTGTATTAACTAAGTATGCTTTAGCACCTGATTTTTCCATTTTCTTCACTAACTCTTCTGCATATTTAGTTGGGTGTAGAGATAAGAAAGCTGCACCAAAACAAGCAGAGAAAGTTGGAGTAGGCTCAGTAATACCACGTTCTGTTCCTGCTAATTTAGCAGTAAATCCAGATAAGAAGTAGTATTGAGTTTGATCAGGAGTTAAAATAGAAACCGGAGGCATAACACCGAATGCGTCAGCAGTCAAGAAAATCACTTGTTTAGCAGCCGGTCCTTTAGATATTGGTTTTACGATATTGTCGATGTGATAGATTGGGTAAGAAACACGAGTGTTTTCTGTTACACTACCATCAGTGAAGTCGATTTTACCATTTTCATCAACAGTAACGTTCTCTAAAAGAGCATCACGTTTAATGGCATTGTAGATATCAGGCTCTGCTTCCTTGCTTAAGTTGATAACTTTAGCATAGCAACCACCTTCAAAGTTAAATACTCCTTCGTCATCCCATCCGTGCTCATCATCTCCAATAAGTTTACGTTTTGGATCAGTAGAAAGAGTTGTTTTACCGGTACCTGATAGACCGAAGAAAATAGCTGTGTTCTCTCCGTTTAAGTCAGTGTTGGCAGAACAGTGCATTGAAGCTACGCCTTGGCGAGGTAAACTATAGTTCATGATAGAGAACATACCTTTCTTCATTTCACCTCCGTACCAAGTATTTAATATCACTTGCTCTCCATCTGTCAAGTTAAATACTGTTGCAGTTTCTGAGTTAAGACCTAATTCTTTATAGTTTTCAACTTTAGCTTTTGATGCGTTGAAAGAAACAAAATCAGGCTCACCATAATTTGCTAATTCTTCTTCAGTAGGACGGATAAACATGTTAGTCACAAAATGTGCTTGCCATGCAACCTCCATGATGAAACGAACTTTCATACGGGTTTTTTCGTTGGCTCCACAGAATGTATCAACCACAAAAAGTTTTTTTCCTGAAAGTTGTTCAACAGCAAGTCTCTTAAGTTCTTTCCAAGTCTCAACTGAAACCGGCTTGTTGTCATTTTTATATTCATCAGTAGTCCACCAAACAGTATCTTTACTTGTATGATCTAATACAAAGAATTTATCTTTAGGCGAACGACCGGTATAAATACCTGTTTTAACATTAACAGCACCTAACTCTGTTACTTGACCTTTTTCATATCCCTCTAATTCGGGTTTGGTCTCTTCTTTAAACAGTGTGTCATAAGACGGGTTATGTATAACCTCTTTTACGTCTTTAATTCCGTACTTGCTTAAGTCTAGTTTTCCCATTTGTTTGTTTTTATAAAAATTGATATTATACTTAATTATTTATTCTATAGCTAGAAAAGGATCTTTCAAGAAAGCTATTGCAAAATAGTATAGTTTTCTTTTTTATCCATACAAAAGTAATACTTTCTTTTATATTATGTATTCTAATAAAGAAATAATTCTTTAATCTAAAACAGTTTTTCAAAAGAAAACAATTAAGTGGTATCTGAAT
>FZPS01000069.1_pt220 | contig 28913 bp, 23 predicted proteins | sample 1817821 | NCBI WGS metagenome assembly FZPS01 (sample SAMEA104158645, study PRJEB21678) | metagenome | place: Germany | collected 2015-04-21
TATGGCCGTTCATCATCACTCCCTGCCACTTGCCGCCGGCCAGAGTGTGGTTGTAGTATGCTGTGTCCTCGGCTTCCTTTGCAAAAACCTCGGCGGCAAGATCGGCATATGTGTTGGCGGAAACCCTGCCCTGCTGAGCATAAAGGTGGTTTAGGGCTGTCAAAACATTCAGCTTTAAGACATTGGCACTGCCCCGCACCGGATAGAGAACCAATTGGAAAAAGGCATCCCGTTTTGCTTCCGGCAGCTTGGCATAGATCGCCTCACTGGCCTTGACAAGCTCTTCATATGCCGCCAGGACCCGTTCTGCTTCCCGGTAGTGCAGCACGCTGTAGGTGTCCGGCTGGATATGCTCAGGCTTGCGCCTGCCGTTGTACTTGATATACTTCCAAACTACTTCACCCACGGTTTTCCCGACTTCAGGGCCGAATTCCCGTTCCGCCCAACTGGATGTAAACTCCATCAGATTGTCTTTATTCCATTTATGGATATCATAGGCCAAATCCAGAAAGAATTCGGTGGGTACTTCATGGCCTTTCAGATCCCCCACATTCACAATCCAGATCCGGTCAACTCCATAGTCGTAGGCCATCCGCATCTGTTCCCAGATCTTGGGGAAAGGGACTGTATCCAGCCACCGGTAAGACTTGGGCCCACCCACATAGTCAAAGTGATAGTACATGCCGTATCCACCGGGGCGGTTTCGTTCGGTTTCCTTGGGGACCATCCGGATATTGCCGAAGTTATCATTGGCCAAAAGAATGGTGACATCATCAGGGATATTGATCCCCGCTTCCCAGAATTCCTGGACTTCTTTGTACAAGGCAAATACCTGGGGGGCCTCGGCTGCGCTCTTACCGGTAATGTCAGACAGGATCTGCCGCTGATCGGCAATGATCCTTTCCATCACTGCCATCCGTTCCTGCAGTGTGCCATCATCCATCATGGGCTCGTCGCCATCACCCCGCATGCCAATGGTCACCAGCTTTTCACAATCCTTGCTGATTCGAATCCCATCGCGCCAAAACTGAAGCAAGTTCTCCCGGTTTTTGCTGTAATTCCATTCACCAGTGCCGTACTGCTCCCATTCCACCCAACTGCGCATCATCGGCTCGTGATGGGAAGTGGCCATGACAATGCCATATTCATCAGCCAGTTTTCCGTTGAGCGGATCATCCCGATAAAAGTTGGCCGGTTTCCACATGGCAGGCCACAACAGATTCCCCTTCAGCCTTAAGATCAGCTCGAAAACCTTGGTGTAAAACAAGTGGTTAAACCCGCCAAACTTGCCATGGGCCCAGACTCCCAAACTCGGCCATTCATTGTTGAGAAAGATCCCCCGGTACTTCACCGATGGCTCCTTCCGCTTATAAACACCACTGCGGATTACCAACGCCTTTTGCCTTTCCGGAATCACATCAGCCCACCAATACCAGGGGGAAACACCGATCTGTCTGGAGATTTCATATATACCATAGATTGTGCCCCGCTTGTCACTGCCGGCTACTACCAGGCCCAGCCCAACATTGGGTAAAGGATTGGGGACAACCTGGACAACATGGGCTTCCCACCTGCCTTTGATCTCCAGAGCATCAAGCCTGCCGGCAGCAATCAGACTATCAATCAGAGGGCTTTTTCCGATGGTGCCCACAATCACCGTTTCATGGGTAAGGTCCTGATCTGTCTTCACCTTTGGCAGGCAGCCTGTGACCCGGTGAATATCGTCCCGCAAGTCCATCAGTGCCCGTTTGACTCCGGGATATTCCTCCCTGTCTGCGTAAATGTCGGCTATCACACCGTCAAACACCAGCCGAAAATCGCCGGGCTTGTAATCGTTGGCCACAAAAGTCATTGCCGCACCCCCTTCAGCAGTCTGCGTCAGCTTCCAGCCTTAAATCTATCTGTCAATCCAGATCCACGATCTGTACCTGGGAAAAGAAACTGCGCTCTTTCCCAACTTTGGATACCTCGCCAGTTATGGTAAAGGTGTCCTTCAAACGAATATCAGTCGAGGAACTCCCCATCATCACCGAGAAAGCACCAGGTTCGACCACCAATTCCATGGCCCGGTTGTAGAAAGCCAGCTGGTCAGTGGACAAGCTGAACCTGACCCGCTTCCACTGCTGCGGCTCAAGGTGCACTTTGGCAAACCCTTTCAGTTCTTTAACCGGCCTGGTCCGGGAAGCATACTGATCACCAATGTAGAGCTGAACAACCTCTGCTCCGGCAACAGTCCCCACATTGCCTACTTCGCACTCAATGACAATCTCAGCCGGTGCCTGGCCCTGGGTTGGCACAATTGTCAAATTGCCATAGGCGAACTCAGTATAACTTAAGCCATGGCCAAAGGGATACAAAGGTTTGTTGTCCACCTCAAGGTACATCCGCCGCGTTGAAATACTGCTGCGGTAATAATGTACCGGCATCTGACCCACCGTCTTGGGAATCGAAACACACAGTTTGCCGCTGGGATTGTAATCGCCAAAGAGCACTTCTGCAACGGCATTGCCTCCTTCTTCCCCCGGCAGCCATGCTTCCAGCACAGCCGGGATGTGTTCGGCAACCCAATTGATGGCCAATGGCCTTCCGTTGATCAGTACCACCACAATTGGGGTGCCGGTTTCATAGACAGCTTTAACCAGCCCTTCCTGGACACCCCACAATTCTAGGCTGGCCCGGTCGTGGCTTTCCCCATCAGTATCCTTGATCCTTCCCTTGATGGTTGTGAAGTCTACATCGGAGATGTCTCCGGGGCTGATCAACCCGGATAGGCCGGACCGGCCGCCGACAACAACGATTGCCACATCTGATTTTTCCGCGGCGGCAACAGCTTCAGCAAATCCACTGGTGTCCTCAACCATGATCTCACAGCCCTTGGCATAATTGATCTGCACTTCCTCGCCAAGTTTGGCTTTGAGGCCTTCGTATATACTGACAACTGGAACCGCATCTTCCGGACTGTCCACATGGGCGCTGTAAACATAGTCTCCAAGCATGTTGCGGGTATTGTCAGCACTGGACCCAATCAAAGCGACGGACTTGAGCTTTGTCTTGTCGAGGGGCAGCAGCCGGCCCTCGTTTTTCAACAGCACGATTGACTCCCGGGCCAACTGTCGGGCAAGCTCCCGTTGCTCTTTGGTTTCAAATACTTCAAACACTTGTTTTTCGTTTACATATGGATTGTCAAAAAGGCCAAGGAGAAATTTCAGCTGCAGGTGCCTCCGGACTGCTTGATCAATAGTCTCCATGGAGATCAGGCCTTTCCTGGCAGCGTCAACCAGGAGGTCTCCATAGCAGTCGGTCTTTGGCAGTTCAATATCAAGGCCCGCTTCCAGCGCCAACACTCCTGCGTGCTGTTTGGACTCTGCCACCTGATGTTCTGTATGAAGCATTTTGATGCTGTTGTAATCAGACACCACTATTCCGTCAAAACCCAATTCTCCCCGAAGTATGTCTGTCAGAAGCTCTCTGGAAGCGGCACACGGAAAGCCATCCAGATCATGGTAAGCATTCATAACCGATTTGGCGTTGGCCTCTTTAATGGCTGCTGCATATGGGAACAGATGAACTTCTCTGAAATTGCGCTGCCCAATATGCACCGGCGCATGATTGCGGCCGCCCTCGCAAATGCCATGTCCGGCAAAATGCTTAAGAGTGCCCAAAACCGAGTTTGTCAGATCGGGGCCGTCCTGGAGCCCCTTGATATAGTTGGTGGCCATGACAGCAGCCAGGTATGGATCCTCGCCAAATGTCTCCTCCACCCGGCCCCAGCGCAAATCCAAAGCCAGGTCCAGAACCGGCGACAGGCCAAGCCTTGCCCCAATGGCCAGCATTTGCCGGCGAATCTCTTCCGTCATCTTCTTGATCAGATCCGGATTCCAGGCGGATGCCAACCCGATAGCCTGGGGATAAGCAGTCCCTCCCTTGGCCATCAACCCGCTTAAGCATTCTTCATGGAGCAAGGCTGGAATCCCCAACCGTGTTTCTTCCAACAGGAACCGCTGTACCGCATTGGCGGCTTTGGCAGCCTTCTCCGGTTCCAATCCACTGGCTCCGGCAATACGTGTGATTTGGCCAATACCATAGGGGATCGCTTTTTTTGCTTTTTCAGGAGAGAACTCACCCCGTTCATCAAGAAACGCATCCGGGCCAACGGAACCCAGTTGGGCCACCTTTTCTTCCAAGCTCATCCGTGTCACCAAATCCTCAATTCTTGCCTGAACTGGCACGGTTTTATCTTCGCACTGTCTTGCTTCCAATCTTAACACCATCCCTGTTCATAGAATTCTGTCGCACAGCCTGATCAGTGTTTAGAACTGTAAAACCCTTTCCAAAGCTGGTTTTGGTTGGTGATTCATGTCAAAGAGCAGTGGCCAGTTGATCCGTCCCCGTACCGGGAAATTATGCAGCCATGTTGTATCGTCCGCAGCGCCCCACAATGTCACATTGGTTATGACATCGGCGTATTCTCTAAACAAGGCAAACACCTGCTCATAGCGTTCTGCCTGTTTTTCAATCATTTCCGAAGTAGGCTCAGTCAAATCGGTACGCCGATCGTCAAACGCAAACACGGACATGTCAAGCTCAGTAATGTGCACCTGCACACCCAACGCAGCATATTTTTCAATCGTTTCACGGATTTCCCCAGCGTCCGGCCAGTAGAGATTCCAATGGCCCTGAATGCCTACTCCATGAACAGGAATGCCCTTGTCCTGCAGTCCTTTTACCAACTGAACGATTTTGTCCCGCTTCCCGGGCTGAACTGCATTGTAGTCGTTGTAGAACAAGAGTGCCTCGGGATCGGCAGCATGGGCAAATTCAAAAGCTTTTGCAATAAAATCCGGGCCGATTATCCCCAGCCATGGGGATCTCTGCCTTAAGACTCCCGGGCTTGAATCGGCAACAGCCTCATTAACCACATCCCAGCAGTAAATGGATCCCCGATAGCGTGAGACCACCGTGTGGATATGCTCTTCCATCCGTTTTAGCAGTGTATCCCGATCCACCGGGCGGCCGTCCCCATCTATGAACAGCCAAGGGGGATTTTGATTATGCCAGACCAGGGTATGGCCGCGGATCCGTTTATTGTGCTGTTTGGCAAATTCGACTAACTGATCAGCCAATGTGAAGTTATAGGCATCGGGTTCTGGATGGATCGGCCCGAACTTCATATGGTTTTCTGCGGTTAAAGAGTTAAAATGAGTGATCAAAAGCTCTCTATGCATCTCCAGATTCCTGGGGCTGGCACATGTCCCAACCGGAAAATAGGACTCATATTTTTGATATAAAGACTGAACTTGCATTGACATTGTATTACCCCCCTTAATGATCTCCTTCATCTGTCTTTTGACTGCTTACCCGCCTTTTTTGATGATTTTAACCGCATAAACCTGTTCCGCGGCTTCGTCTGCCGCCACAACCCTGACTTCCAATGATGTGACGCCTTCGGCCAATTTGACAGCCCGCGGCTGCTGGTCATCAATGAGGATCCCGTCGACATACACCAAAGCATGGGGGCTGGCGGGAGTAAACTTAATATCCACCTGTTCCTGATCGTCACAAACAGCAGCTTGATAGACTCCCCCTGCCAAGGGTACTGCTTGCCCTTGGATACAGACTGATGCCAGACTTGCATTGGTGTCATAGTCCTTAAGAATCGCCACCCGATCAAACACCCGCCCGGCATTTCCTGTTTCGCAGTTGACAAACTTGACCGTCACCTTGGCCTTGCCTTTGAGCCAAGCTGTGGGAACCTGGTAACGGAAATGGTAGAACTCAGATGAATCATTTGCAGCAATTGTTACCTGAGTCAACAGTTGATCATAGATGTGGATATTGAAAGCCTTCCCTGCATCACCATTGTAAAAAGTGGTGCAAAGATAGTTGTTCACTTGCGGATCAACACTCAAATCGTAGCTGAACCACCCTGGATCATCCTCATTGAAAGCAAAGCGGAAGTTATGCCCCCTGAAGAAACCAGTTCCTGAGTTTCCCTGCAAATTATGAATCAACTCGTGCTGATCATTGGTGATCTGTACTGCATCGATCTCTGTATCAATCCGCTTGCGCCTGGCTTTATTGGCCTTGATGATCTGCTGCAGAACAGGTGAATCCAACTTTACCAGGCGGAAATATATGCCGTAACGCTGCTTGTACTCCAAATAATAGGGTACAAACCTCAGCCTGCTGTCCTCATCCGTACCTTTGAGCCGAAACTCAAGCCTGCCTGGTACCTGTACCATGTTGGATCTGATGGCATCTACCCACTGGTCAACCGTACCGTCTTGGATTACAATGTAATCTTTGACTGCAACCCCATCAGGCATGGTGGGCTTGACTGAAGCCCAGTGCCTGACAACAGTCATTTGTTCGATCCCCAACGGCGCGCATAAAACCACAGGCCCATATGTAAAAGCCACTGCATCTTGATTATCAGGCAACCGAGAGGCCCTCACTTCTGCCGGAAGGCTCAATTCGATCAAATCACCCGGCTGCCATGGGGCACAAACCGATAAATAGCCGTTGACATGCTCAACCCGGCACGCCTTGCCATTGACAGTGAGGCTGACAGGTTGGCCGGCTGCAGTCCATTCAGGAATCCTAAAGCAAAGGGTCAGCTCTTCGCTTGGAGCAGCCTCAATTTTGAACCTGACTTGTGAATGATTGGGAACATCAGCATCTTGAGCAAGCACCATCCCTTGGGCACGCCAATTCAGCCGCGAACTGATGTATAAGTTGACATACAAGGAACGGCCGCTGTGGAAGTAAATACTATCATTCAGCTTGGTGAAGTTCTCCATGCCGGTGCCGGTACAGCACCAGAATGAATCCGTCTCCGTCCCAAAGGCCTTGAAATACCCGGTGCCCATAGGTTTGAAATAAGTGGTCATCCCGGTCTCCGGGTTGATCGAGGCCATAATTTCGTTAATCAAGGCCCGTTCATAAAAATGAGCGTACTTTATATCCCCGGACAGCTTGAACAACTCCCTTGTCAGCAATAACATATTATGGGCATTGCACGATTCATTGTTTAGATTGGTTCTTGTGGCATCAAGCAGGCCAGGTTCCTGGAAGTGCTCGCATTCACTGTTTCCTCCGGTGACGTATGTATGATCCTTGACCACCATGTCCCAAAACTGCTGTGCTGCTTTATAATAGAAGGCTTCGGTTTCACCCAAAACCCTGTAGCGGTTGAGGGCACCGATGATCTTGGGAAACTGGGTATTGGCATGCCTGTTCATCAATATGTTTCTGCCTTCTGCGACCGGTGTCAGGAATTCTTCGTCATCAAACGCCTTTGCAGCTTCAAGATGTTTTGGATCGTTGGTTATCTTGTATAATTCATACAAGATATCATTGATACCGCCGTATTCAATATTCAATACCCGCCGGCGCACTTCCGGATTCCACTTGGATATGCGCTCCCAGCACCAATCCCCCAGACGGGAGGCAATCCCCAGCGCGGTGCTGTTGCCTGTATATTTATAGACATAGACAAGGCCGCTGATAATCTTGTGCATCGTATACCAGGGCACCCACTGGTTGCCTTTCCTTTTACCTTCGACAACATCAAAATGAGTTTCCGGTGAAGCAAACAGGTATCCGTTGGGCATGGCATCTTGAAAATTTTTCAGCTGCCCAATGATGTAATCAATTCGGTCCCTGATGCTGCTGCCGAGCTCAGGATCGATACCTGCCTTTTGCCTGTACGCCTGGGCCAATGCCACAAGGTAATGCCCAAGGGTGTGGCCCCTCAGCAAACTCCAGGCACCTTCCCAGCCGCCGTAAAGATCAATCCCCGGTTCGTGCTGGGGATCCTTACCCTCCGAGACCGCCTTAAATCCAGCCAGCAGCCGATCAGGATCAAGGCGCATCAGATAGGCCAGAGTCTGATTAAATGCATTGATATAGTAAGGATCTGTGATCTGAACCAGGCCGAGGTCAAATTCTTGCACCATACTGTTCCCCTTCCCTATCAATATTTTACAGGCTTAAAGTGATCCAGCCTGAACTCACCTTGAGCGAGTCTCCCATGGGCAGCCACTCAATTAAAACCGGAATTCTGCCCACCGCACCACTGTCTTGAAACAAAACTGCGTACCAGTCCCCATCAGGCGTATCAACAATCCCACCCTGGGCAACACCCTGGTCACAGTAACCCCGATCATCGTTGAGAACGTCACCGCCGACAAACTCCCCCTCCAGGGAATCAGCCGCAAAATAAGCGTGCACTCTCCGCCAACAATCCGGCAGGGAATGGATCAAAAAACAGGTAGTACTTCCCGTTAATTTTATAAATATGGGACCCTTCGCAGCCAAGCATGGGATTGTCCTTGTCTGAAACCAACAGCCGTTGGAGGCCACCTGGCCTGGGCCCGATCATGTAATAGGTGTCTCCGACACGGATCACATCAGGATCAGGGTAATCCATTTTGGTAATGGGGTTGATCTGCTTAATCGCTATCTTTCGTGCCACTATAGAAAACCTCCTTCACATTAACCTTGTGAAACCATTGTGTCGTAGCCAACTCCATAAATCCGGTAGTTTCCGCTTAACGCGAGTAGAGCAAACATATAAAGACAGTTGTCGTAATAGCGCCTGTCTCCACTTCTTAACGGTGTGTCCCAGAGTTTTCTTGCACACTCTTCCCAATATGGGCCTTTGGCAGCCAATGATGCATGGGCATTGGTGGCAGTGATGGCCACTGGGTGCAACGCTTTGCCTGGCAGTATCCGTCCGTCCAGCTCATAAATTCCATCGGTCCTGTGCCTTACCGTATGGCAGAAAAAGTGCTGCAGTTTGTCAGCGATTTCCACCCGCCAGTCCTCCGGATGATCCAGGTCTTGGCTGAACCAGGCATAGTCCATGGCAATGTTGGCAATTGTCCGGTATGCATCGGAATAGTACAGATCCCGACGGTAACTCCCGGGGCGAAACCTGACGAGCGGTGTACCGTCAAACTCGGACAATTCGGGATTCAAGCCAGTCACAGGATGGCATGCCTTTTTCAAGAAAGCCCGGCTTGCGTCAGCAGCCTCTTGCCAAAACTGCCGATCTGCTTCATCCGCCCACAGAGCAAACAGCTCATAAAAATGGGGCAGGTGGTATGATGCGTCGGTAAAATTACAGTTGGCGACGAATTTAATCAGCTTTGTCCCGGGATCCCACATGGGATGGCCTGTACCCGGCTGTTCCCCTTTGTGGATGCAGTCGCGCAGAATAGTACAGGCCTCTTTGGAGTAGTTGTAGATCCCTTCCCCGTCGCCCCAGCGGTGGGAGGCAAAGAACAGCGCCATGGTAAAATACTCTTCCCCATCGGGAGCAGCCCCTTCTGACTTGCGGGTTCCGTCAGGCCTGCAGGACCAGGCAAAATAGCCCCGCTCCAGAGTATCATCATCGTGATACATATAGGTTTTGGCCCATTTCCAAATCCGATCAAACTCTGCTTTCCGGTTGAGCTGTACACACATCATCATCCCATAGGACATGCCTTCGGTGCGTACATCAAGATTGCCTGTATCCAAAATGTAGGCCATATCATTACCAACAGGATGATAAATCCGTTCCGCTTCATCCCCGTAAAACATAGTCTGGAAAGTTTGTTCAATGCGGTCTTTGATCTCATCATCACCATACCCAAGCTCCCGAAACACATTGCGGTACTCTCCTGTGTAAAACGCTCCCTGCCTCATTTACCTACTATCCTCTCCTCCTGGTTCAATTATGGAAACCGGTTTACATACTGCTAATGAGACACAGACATACACAGCATGCCTGTCCGGAAATACCTATAGAGAACCGGCTCGGCGGTTAGCCCACGAGCCCGGTCCTCTCGATACTTTCCACAAAGTATCGCTGCATGAACAGGTAGATGATCAACAGCGGCGTAATCACCATAATCATGCCGGCGTTGTTGATTACAGTATTGAAGTTATCCTGGACCATACCGCTGGTCACGGCTACCATATCCGTTGCCCGGATCACCTGCGCCGCTTTTGAAGCTACAGTTTCCAAAGCCTGCGGCAGGAAGTTCTTAGTGCTCATGAACATAGTAGTGTAGAAGTAATCGTTCCACTGCCAGACAAAGGAGAAGAGAAAGACCACGATCAATCCAGGGACTGCACTCGGCAGCATCACTCTGAAGAACGTGCTTAAAAACCCACAGCCGTCAACGTAAGCAGCCTCTTCCAGTTCCCGGGGCATTCCCCTGAAGAACTGACGCATGATGTAGATAAACAGCCCGTTGCGAAAACCGGAGCCGGTAAGGCCGGTTAGGATAAACGGCCAATAGGTCCCCACAAGGTTCAAAGGCTGGCTTTTCAGGATGCCGAACAGATCGAAATAGCGGAAATTCAGGTATAGAGGGATCCGGATCATCTGCGGTGGCACGACCAGGGTGAAAATGGCCAGGCTCAAGAGCAGCCCGCTGCCCCGCCACTGAAACCGGGCCAAGCCGTAGCCTATATAGGTACAGGATGCCAGTTGGCAAACGCTTACGACTATTGCCAGGGTCAGGGAATTAAAGAGGGCTTGGGGATAATTCATGTACACCCAACAGGTACGGTAGTTGTTCAAAGTCGGATTGCGGGCAATCCACTTGACGGATTGGTCATAGAGTTCTTCCACTTGCATAAACGAAGTCGCCAATCTGGTCATCATCGGTTGAATAATCACATATGAAACTCCCAGAAGTACTGCTACCCGGAAGATCGTCCCGATCATATTGGTTAGCCTCTTTTTCTGCAGGCGTGTCATCACAGCTCCCCCCCTAATCACACGTTATAAAATACGAACCGTCCCACAACCACCACAATCACGGCCAATAACAGGCCAATAAAACCGAAATACATCATGGACATGGCCATCGCCACACCAAACCCGGCACCGGTAAAGGACACCTGCTCAATTAAGCTGATCAGCTGGTTCTGCGGTGTTGTAAACGAATCGATTACAGTGTATACCAGGTTGGTGATAATCAGCGGGCTTAAACCAGGGAAGGTAATCAGCCAGAATTTCTCCCACCCTGTGGCCCCTTCCACATCTGCCGCTTCATAGACGCTGGGCGGGATTGACTGCAGCCCGGCCAAGAAGATCAGAATCTGTACACCCGAGTCCCGGATAATTTCCGGGCTGCCGGTAATTACCTCAATCAGGTAATCCACTACAGCATCCGGCAGGCGGATCATTCCCAGAATCTGCCGCAGGGCGTTGCCGGCAAAATAGTTGGCGTTGGCGGTCTCCTGGGCCATGATGTATGCCCAGTCACTAGTTTCCATCCTTAAAACCACTCCTGCCCCCAGGATCACCGGCAGGAACAAGATCATCCTGGCTACGGACCTGCCTCTGAATTTTTGGTTCAATATTGAGGCGGCAAACAAGCTAAACCCGATGATCATCGGCAGCGTGCTCAATGTATCAGTGATGTTCTCCACAAACCGCTCGTTAAAGGTTGCATGCTGCAGCAAAGCATAACGGAAATTGCCCAGGCCTTTCCAGATCAAAGTATAGCCGCTTCTGTCGAGCTGCAGCTCATTGAGGCTGAAGATGACCGACTCAATAAACGGGTACAGGAAAAACAAGGAAAACCCAATGATAAACGGAAAGGTAAACAACAGCCCGCCGAGGAACTGCCGCTGCCTGTAGCCTACTTTAAAAATCCTTCTTCTGGCCAAGTTGATCCCCTCCCCTCAGGACGTGATAGCCAAACGCCGGTACCTCCACACTCAGAACCTCCACAGATTCTGAATTATAGTTAACGATAACCGCCATACCGCTCTCATATGTGGTCATGTACACATTGGGCCCCAGGCTTTCGTGATCGATAATCCTCTCATTCCAGACAGGCCCCAGTACTTTCAAGACTTCGGCATATACTTCCATGATTTGATCGCTGTGATCCAGGTAGTTGATGGCATAAAGATCATCAAAGCGGGATGCCTTCACCGCCGTCGATTCTGAATAAGCCAAGAGGTAATAGGGGACGGCTCCAGTTTCCAAAAGCTTCAGCAGGTAAGTTTGGGGACGTTTCGTCAAATTCCCGGGCTCTCCCGCATAGGGGATATAGCCCCTTAAGACGATCTGGTAAAAGGGCACCCCCTGATCAAGGATTTCAAGATTCCTGCTGTAAAGAGGTATCTCCACCACATAATCTGCATAGGGCAGGGTATACGCATTGGCACCGCCAAGCATCAACGACAAACCCTGCTCTTTAAGCTCCTGCAACTGGTTAATTACGATTGCTTTGGCCTGTTCCCTGTCAACCAGCTCACTTTCGTTTAACTTGTAATCAGCATACAAATCCCGGCCCAAAGCATCAAAGGAAAGGGCAGGGATCTCATACTCCCGGTACCCCGCAATGAATTTGTCAAGCACCCTCGGCAGCTTCCCGATTGACAAAATCGGGATTTCCTCCCCTTGGATCCGTAAATGCGTTGCGAGGTCATAGCGGTTGAGATAGGCCGGCCTGCGGTCCAAAGCCCTGGCCGTATCCTGGTAATGGATAAAATCATCAAACAGAGTTGTTTTGAACACATGCAGAAAATTGACATTGGGATAGAGCTCCACATTGCTGGCCTTCAAGTTTGCTGCCACAGTCTTAAGCTGCTGCTTCGTCCCTAATTTCGGCTCCAGCTTCACCCCTGAAGGGAAGATATGCTCCATACCCCGCTTGAGCCAGCCATTGTAGCGGATGACCAGGTTCTTTACACCCTGATCCAGGAAATGCCCCACAATGCTTTCCGCTTGTTCAAACATAGTCACCGGTTTGACAACTTTTTGGGACACCCCAAAAACCGGTTCCACCTTTTCAATCCCGCCGATCAGCTCCAGCAGCAGCGGTATCTCAGTCTCATCCATCCGCTTCAGCCCAAAGCGTTCAGCCAGGTACTGCTGGTAGTACAAGGCCATCCCTACATAGTCCGCTGCTGATTGATCAAGGAAAGCATAGCGGACCACCAGATCATCCACTAACGGCCGCGCCTGATACATCATGATCGACAGGTCACGCATATAGATTACAGCACCGCCGGACTGCATATATACCCGGGCATTGGGGATGTACGCAAAACTGCCGTACACTTTGTTGTAGCTGTCGCTCATCCCTGAAATCTCTGCAACCAGGGTTGCTGCGGCATCTCCTGATTCAATAATCGCCAAAAATGCCCGGTCGCTGTGTTTAATTCCATATATAGGCAGATGGACTTGGGATTCCATTTCATAGGAATACTCCCGTACCGCAGTGGAAGCATGATCCCTGCCGTAAACCTCCCGGCGGTAGGTCTGCACGCCCTGCTTGCCGCTGTTTAAGTTGATCAGGGCTCCAGAGCCGTCGGGCACAAAGATGTAGCCTTCCTCTTCCGAATAGGCAGCGCCGAAGTAGGGCAGGACTGCAATTGTAGTCAGGGGATAAGTGACATTTTTCTTGGTCGTGGCATCATAAACGTTTTTGGGATAGACAACATCACTGCTTGGGACCCTGACTACCAGCTCGTCACCGTCGATCACATACTCAATGGCAACTGTAAAGACCCGCAAGTTCTTTTCCGGAGGTGTAACATTGTATTTCAGATGCTCTTCAATCACCCGGTCAGGGGAATAACCGCTGGCCTTAATCAGCTCGATTAACTCCTCTTCATCCCAGATCATCACATTCCATTTCCGCATCAAGGTAGAGGTATCAAAGATAGCTTGAATATCCTCGGTTTTTACAGCCCCCAAAGAAGCATAATCTTTATACTCCTGCACAGCTTTCAAATATTCCTGAATCAGCCTTCTTTTGTCAGTTGCCCTAAACCTGGGTTCTTCGATCCGCACTCCATATTCGCCCAGCAGCGCATCCAAGTCCACGCCTAGAATTGAGATGTTGTCCGGGTCAACATAACCGGGCTCTACAGTGAACATGGCGTATTGATCCCGGGCAAACTGCCGGTCCTCATCGGACTCCAGGTAGGAAAGGAGTTTATTAAACTCTTCTTCGCTAATCACCAAAGGTAGGTAGGCTTTGTCATCCCACTCTTTACCGATTAGATACTCAACCCTCACTCCGTTCTCGATGGGGGTAATCGTATGCTGGCCGTGGGCCACGCTTCCGGTATAGGAATCAATGGTAATATACTGGTTTCCCACATAATACCCGATGAGAAGCTGGGAATTCAACCGATCCTTGGCGGCCCCTCTGGCAATGGTTTCCATGGCTTGGCGATCGGCGGGGTTTGAATACCAGATGTGGCCGGTTGCCTTAACGACGACAGCAATTTCAGTAGTACTGTCATTGATGTACAGCTGAAGATCGTCATTTTCCGCAACCAGTGCGAGATCAGAGAGTTCAGCCTTGGCAAAACTGGACCAAACAGCAATTATCAAGAATACCAACAAAGCTGTAGATAAGTGCTTTCGCAACCTCTTTCCACTCCCCTCGCCTGGAATCAAAGCCGGTATGCTATTTCTGTAAACATTTCATTGGCAAACCGGTACACCAGTTCCAACAAGTTCATCAGCACAAGTCCCAAAAAGATGGTAAAGATCATCCCCACCAGCGTGAGAATGGTTGTAAAAATGGATTTGCCCATTCCATACTCGTGGGTGACCATCATCACGCCGATGAACATCAAAGCCCCTGCCCACATCATGGCAACTGATACGAACAAGAAGTAGAAAGTGCCTTCTTCCAAGATCAAGTAGTTGCTGACAATAATCATGGGCAGATTGATGATGATGATTGGGATTAATGCGTAGGCAGAGGCGATCACAATCTGTTTAAACGTACCTTTTCCCGTCATCAGGGTAGTAAAGGCCCAGTTGACTCCGGTCCACAAACCAAAGGGCAAAATCACACTTGCCAATTCAACAATGATGTTCAACCGGCTCGGATCATTGTGGTTGAATAGAAAACCCGTATACTGCCGCATCAAAGTATAAGTGATCGTAACCAGAATCAGAATCACAAACGCTGCCGGGACACTGCCCCGCTGCCTGTATTTCAGCTCGTAGAAACCATCAAAGGGATGGGAAATCAGATACAAACCATACTTCAGACTGTGATACAGCCGCAGCAGCCTGCTCTTGAAACCTTTTTCTTCTGTTAAGGCCAGCCATGCAGCCTCTTTGGCGGCAGCGGTCTGCTCACGGAAACCTAGGCGCGCCTTGATCCGCGGCCACAGCATAAACAAAGCAACAATTAAAGCAATTCCGGTCATCACATATGAGAAGTTCTGTTTCAGCAGAATTTCCCGGTACGCCTGATAAGCCCGGGAATAACCGGAACGATTGTTGCCGAGCTTGAAATAATACATGGCGTCGGCATATTCCTCCTGCAAAAGTAAGGAGCGGCCGATGCCAGTGTAGGCCAAATCATAGTTGGCGTTCAACTTCAGGACTTCACGCCACACCGCTTCTTCCTGTAAATACTCACCTTTATTGTAGTGCTCAACCGCTTGCAGAATCATTTTGGTGTAATCAGTTGGTTCAAAGACCAGGATCTGGCCGCGCTCATCATCAATGACCACCAGATCCAGGCCGATATGATCAATGGCAATGCCTCGTGCCACCTGCCCGTGGCCCCGTCCCCGGTAGCCAAACATATACAACAGGTGGCCGTCATCATCATAGGTATAGATCCGGCTCCGGGTCCGGTCCAGCACACTGTAGATCCCTAGGGGGAACACAGTCACATCCACAAAATTGGAGCGCCCGTAATAGGTGGACTGCTGCCACATGTTAGTGTACCTCACGTCTCCAATCGGCCGGTGGAATCCATACCGCTTTAACGAATCTCCTCCTGCAGAGTTTAACCGGCGAATGGAGTCCCCTTCGTCACTGGCAACAGTGGCGTAGATAAAACCGGCATCATCCAGGGTAAAACCGCTGTATTCCACCGGCAGGAACAAGTTCCGCCGGGCCTTTTGCTCTTCGGTGGACAAGAGAAACCAGACATACTCCCAGAGACTGACATTGACTCTCGGAGCACCGATTACCCCACGGAAAATGCCGTCAGCATCAATGGTAATGAATCCTTCAAAATAGTCCTCAGATAAAACAAACATGTACCCTCTTTCGTTGACACCAATCGTAAACGGCCGGAAGCGGAAGGTATCCGGAAACATATCTTCGTGGCCAACATGGGGCGAGCCAAGAATTCGCAGTAGGCTACCGGCCTGATCCAGGTGGACAATGCGGCTGTTGCCCGTATCGGCTACATAAATATCCTGTTCAACACTGATCGCCACACTGCTGGGCCCGGAAAAACTCTCCCAAGTACCGTTATTCATAAAACCGTCTATGATCCGCAAGACGTTCCAGTCCAGATCCAACTGGACGATCCGGTTGTTGCCAGTATCTACGATATAGATGTGGTTGTTTTCTTCATCCACTACCAGATCCCTGGGCTGCCGTAGACTATCCAGGCCAAGTTCTCCAGCGGTAATCACCCGCTTGGGCAGATAGGCTATGGGGCCTTCCACAGGGTTATCCCAATAATCCCATGTATAGCTCCGGTAAGGGACCAGAAATGTGGAAAGATGCATCTCCTCAGTTTCATCGGCCCCGGCTGCACCGGGCATGCAGAAAAGGAGCGCAAACATCAATATCAGCAGCAGGATCAGTTTGTCTTTGTGCACGGCGAAGGGCAGCGTAATTCTCATCAATCATCCCCGCTTTCCATATCTATCTCAACAGCAGAAAGGCGGTACACTGTGCAGGCAAAGTCTGCACAGTGTGATTAAACTCAAACACAGCTATAGACCGAACATGTCTTCGATTATAGCTTGAGCGGCAGGCTTAGCTTCCGCAGCCGCTGTCGCAGGGCTTATATCATTATTGATATCTCCACAGACTTTCCCGTAGGGCAGGCTGCCGTTCCAGCGGCCGCCCAGGAAATTCATGTAGTAATCTTCAGGCCAAAAACTGTCTACTGCCGTATACAAGATCTCATATGCCTGCTTGTCGGCGACGCGGCTGGCAATGTAGCCATCCAAATCCTCGTAGTAGAAATCAAGGGTAAAGAGGTAGTTGTCCAAAGCGATCAAGCCCAGCGGGTATTCTGCATTGGCCGGGACAAACCAGGCATCGGCGGCACCAGGCAAGAACAGCGGCTCGTCAGTATGCGGCCCCTGCGGGTACGGCATGATCCCGTGGGTGAACGGCCAGTCTACATGGCTGCTGATTGCATAAAACGGCAGGAATGCCATGGCAATCTGGCCGGTGCCAAATTCATTTTCTCCCCCATTGGCGATCTGGTCAATCTTGCGCCAATCAACCCATTGCCGCAGCCCCAATACTGATTCCGGTTCATCCAAAGCCCAGTAAATGTTCCCGTTTTCATGGCGCCTGGTGACTGCGCCGCCATAAGCATACACCAGGTTCTTGGGGTCAACATCCGACAAGCCCCACTGGTCAATGATACCGTCGCCATCGGTATCGCGAGTGGCTTTTCTGGCCATTTCAGTTACTTTCTCAAAAGTCCACTCGCCCCTGGCCAGCAGCTCATAGGGATCCTCCAGCCCTTCCGCCTCCATTAAGTCTTTATTGAACACGATGAATGTTGCATGCCCATAATCATCTACTCCAGCAGAGAAAAAGAACATTTGGCCGTTGTAGGCTAGTTCATAGTTGCGGTCGCGGGTAATTTTCGGCAGGTTTTCAAAGTATTCCGGAGGTAGAATCTCGTTGACCGGGAACAGGGCGCCTTTGGATACCAGGCTCCAGTAGTAGGCAAATGGCACCCGCCAAAGATCTTCATGGGATTCGCCTGCCAAAAAGCGGCCTAGCGCAGTATCCCCCACGTCACCCCAGCCAACAACCAGTTTTTCATACCCGCCAATATTAAACAACTCCATCGCTTCCTGGAGCATCCCCGCCCTTGCCCCGCCTTCCTCAAACTGGGCTATGCCATCCCAGTGCATGACAAAGGTCACGGTTGCCCCGCCAAAATCGATCTCCCCAAAGTCCATCCGGTCCGAAGTATACGCCAAAACGCTTGATGGCACCAATACTGCAATCAAAACCACCAGCGCCATGGCTGTTCTCATTTTCACAAGAAACCATCCTCCTCCCAGATGTGGAGGGCACTGTGCCGGTTTTCACCTTCACAGTGCCCTTTTTCACTAACCTAGTAGCCGTACATGTCGGCGATGATGGCTTGCGCCGCAGATACAACCTCTGCAACCGTGGTTGCCGGGCTGATATCGTTGTTGATATCACCGCAGACTTTTCCGTATGGCAAGCTGTCGTCCCAGCGGCCGCCGAGGAAGTTCATATAGTAATCCTCAGGCCAGAAGTTATCCACCGCTGTGTACAGAATTTCATACGCCTTCTTGTCGGCGACACGGCCGGCGATATAGTTATCCAAGTCCTCGTAGTAATTGTCAATCGTGAAGAGATAGTTGTCCAGAGCTATCAAGCCTAATGGATACTCGGCATTGGCCGGAACGAACCAGGCATCGGCTGTGCCGGGCAGGAACCGCGGCTCGTCTGTGTACGGGCTCTTCGGCCACGGCAGGATGCCATGGGTAAACGGCCAGGTGTCATGGTTGCCAATAAAATAGAAAGGCAGGAACGCAAATGCGTACTTCCCAGATGCCCATTCAGCTTCACCGCCGCTGGCCAAAGCAGTGGGGCTGGCGATTTGGTCTACTTTAATCCAATCTACCCATTGCCGCAACCCGGCAATCGCTTCCTCAGTATTCATAGAGAAGTAAACCTTACCGTCAGCATCACGGCTGGTAATGGAGCCGCCGTACGCATAGACCAGATCCTTCGGATCCATATTGGACAAGCCGTACTGGTCAATAATACCGTCACCATCAGTATCCCGTGTCGCTTTTCTAGCCATCTCCGTCAGCTTCTCAAAGGTCCACTCGCCTCTGTCATACAGCTCATACGGATCCTCTAAGCCTTCGGCTTCAATCAGGTCTTTGTTAAAGACGACAAAGGTTGCATGGCCGTAATCGTCGGTACCAGCGGAGAAGAAGTAGAGCTGGCCGCTAAAAGCTAACTCCAGATTCCGATCATGGGTAATCTTGGGCAGCGCTTCGAAATATTCCTCAGGCAGAATCTCATTAACTGGGAACAGCGCTCCGCGGGAGGCTAATCCCCAGTAATAAGCAAAGGGCACGCGCCACAGGTCATATTTTGATTCTCCCGACATGAAACGGTTCAGGGCGGTATCGCCCACATCACCCCAGCCAACGGTTACCTTTTCATAACCGCCGATATTGAACAGCTCCATAGCTTCCTGGAGTATGCCTGCGCGCCCTCCTCCTTCTTCAAACTGCGCAATTGCATCCCAGTGCGCAAGAAAGTACACCGTCTCCCCGCCAAAATCGATCTCCCCAAAGTCCATCCGGTCTGAAGTGTACGCAAAAGCACCCGAGGCCAACAACAGAACCAAACCAACAACCAGCACAGTTCTCCTCATTAGTTTTGAACCTCCTTCCGGTTTCTACAAGTCATCCTGCCTAATCCAACAAGAATCCAATACGGTGGACATTCATTGATGGCCCCTACCACCTCCCCATCGCACTTTTACTTGATGGACATACAGCTGCCTCTAATGATCAGGTCTGTATCCATTACAATTGGCTTGTTAGATTTGTGATTAATAATGTTGAGAAGGAGTTCGGAGGCAGCTACACCCATCTCATACTTCTGCTGCTTAACCGTGGTCAGATTATAGTGACGGCTGATTTCAAGATCATCAAAACCTACAATCGACAAATCACCGGGGACAGATTTTCCCCGTTCCCACAACGCCCTAATCATTCCCACTGCAACATTGTCTTGGGCCACCATTGCTGTTGGCTGCTGTTCCATTGACTCCAAATTCTCGATCACATGATAACCGTACTCCTCATCGAATGAATCCTGAAAAATCCACTCGGGCCTGCAGTGCATCCCCAATCGGTTAACGGTTTCCATAAATCCCTGGAAACGCCTTTCAGCAGGAACGGACCTGCTGGTTCCATCTGCATAGCCAACTTCACGGTGCCCGAGGCTGTGCAGGCATTCCACTGCAAGCCTGGCGGATTTGTGATTGTCGGAAATTACGTATGATGTATAAGGCCCTTCCAGTGTCATGTCAATAAACACTGCCGGAATATCTGAGGCCAGCAATGACTCAAATTCAGGAATATCGCCGCGGATATAACTAAGTAAAATAGCACCATCAACCCGGCGGTCACGGCATTTCTCCAAATAACCAAAAGTGACACCGGTATTCCCCGGCCGTTTGTCTGCAAAGTAGAGGATGTCATAGCCTTGTGATCCTAGAGTTGCTTCAATACCTGGGATCACTTCCCTGAAGAAACTGTCAAGCAGTTCACTAGCCATAAACAGCCCTACAAGATAGGAACGCTGCATCGAAAGGCTCCGCGCAGTGGTATTAGGCCAGTAATTGTGTTCTCTCATCACCTTCAGCACTGCTTGCCTCGTCTTTTCATTAATACCGCTGTAGCTATTGATCACTTTCGATACAGTAGCTTTCGACACATTTGCTTTTTTGGCAATATCATCAATGGTAATTGCCCTTACTCCTGCTTTGTCCACGACATTTCTCCTATCATCTATTTTGAAACCGGTTTCGTTTATTTAAAAACAAATTCCAGGGCCATGGTTCGCAAAATGACTAGAGCTGCCACTTGCTTTCAACCGAGCATTGACATGAGCCTTTTCACTACTAATTATGAACTATTTATTAATATTATTCGATGCTTTTGCAAAGAATCCTTCCAGGAAAATGCAGAGTCAATATATTTTACAGTTGAGTAACAAAATGCGATCATATATCCGCAATAATGTTGCTTAAACGCCACTTGAGCCCAGAACGGCTTAAAACTAGCCTTATTTCGTCACCTTCGCCATTCTTCATCCATAATGAAACAGTACTAAGGCCGTCGACTGTAAGCCGGGAATTCCTGCGCAGGTTGACCTGGGCATCTGTGGGTTCATTTACGCAGAGCAGTTTTCAAAGCAGCCGGTACCGATGATGACACGAGAGAAGCCCTGTTCAAGGCAATATTCAGTGGTAAGCGAGGAGAAATGAACCGCTTGCTGACGGCGTTAAAAATCTAAACAACCAATGGCCAGGCATACTTGCAATGCGTAGGTATAGAAACTTGTTAGTTGGCTGTAGTGCAGAAGGCCATGTAAGCCATGTTTTATCGGCGCGATTGAGCAGCCGTCCTATGGGTTGATACTATCTTTAAAATTCGAAATTCTTGCCCTTTCGGCAAATTTGTGATACATTATAGGGGCAAACCAAAGCACAAACACGCTTATTGGAGGGCAGGTATTGTGAACGACGATGTACTGTTACAGCATAATCAAATCGTGGACAAAGTGATTTTCTATGTTTTATTGTTCTGTTTCCTAGTCTTTATCATCATCTATAGCGTACTGGGCATCAGCTGGACAACCACTGGAGTGTTTGTAGCCACTTCTGCGCTGCTAGTTCTATTTCGGATCGGCAGATGGAAGCGGTTCATCGGCTTTCGGGCCTTTGCCTATGTAACAATTGTTGCAGCTCTGCTTGTATTCCTGTTTTGTTCGCAAAAGACTTATTCAATTATTGCAGCCATGTTCGGCTTTACTATAGGGGTGGTGATGTATTTCAGGATTGACTTGGTCCTATTTTACGGTGCCATTACGATCCTGTTCAATGCTGTTGCCGCTTCCCTGGTACCCGAAGCTTATGTCTCTTTTACCCCCAATTTCTGGCTGCGCACAGGATTGATTTTTGGGCTTTCCATCAGTGTTGCCGGGTTTGTCACAAACAGAACAAGGCAGGTTATCGTCTTTGCCCAGAAGCAGGCAACGGAAGCCAGCCGCAGCGCACAGCAGATCATGACGGTGGCCCAGAAGATCAGGGAAGTGGCCAAAACCCTCTCCAGTGACAGCGAACACCTGGCGGCAGCAACAGAACAAACCTATGCTGCCATAGAGCAGGTGGCCACCACTGCCGGCGAATTCTCCGCAGCAGTAGAGCTCGTGAATACGAAAACACAGTTTATTGATCAGACCTCCAACGACGTTTCCAAGGTGGCGAACAACGGCCGGTCAAGCGTGGAATTCGTAGCTGAACAGGTCAGTCTTTTGCGCATCAGGATCGAAGACACAGCAAAGATAATAGAAAGCTTGGGAACCAGATCCCGTGAAATCGGACAGATTATTACCACAATCAACGACGTGTCTGATCAGACTAATCTTTTGTCGCTGAATGCCACAATCGAGGCGGCAAGGGCTGGTGAGTACGGGAAAGGGTTCGCGGTTGTGGCGGATGAAGTCCGCAAGCTTGCTGAAGAAGTATCCAAAGCTTCAGGGGACATTGCCGCAATGATCAACCAGGTGCAGCAGGATGCAGCCAAGGCGGTGCAGGAGATCAAGAACAACTCGATTCATGTTCAAGAGACAGCCAAATCAGCATTGTCCGCTGTTGAAGCCCTAAGTGAGATTATCGAAAAAATACAGGCGATCAACACCGACATCAATTCTGTAGCAGCATCGATGCAGGAGATCGCCGGCGGAAGCGAGGAGGTCGCCGCCACTACTGAACAGCAATCGGCCACCATAGCGGAGGTCAGCTCCATGGCCGAGCATCTGAACCAACTGGCCCAACAGTTAAACGGCTTGTTGAAATTTGAGACAGGGGCTTAGGCTTCGAACCTGATCCCCAGCACTCTGATCAGCTGAAAAAGATCGAGATATTCAAGATCAAATTCGCGGCAGACATTTGGTACGGTTACCTCATGTCTGCTTTTTGGTTCAAATGCTTCCTGTGTCACAACTGTATAACCATATGCTAATGCATGGGCGCACAGCCACGACTCTGCCGAGTTGGCAAAAGCAGCTTTTGCGGACGCGAAATAAGTGGTGTTTCCTTCAACCGCGGTGATGATCCTGGAATAAGCCGCAGTAACTTCTGCATCCTCAGAACTCTTAACCGCAAAAGCCGCTGCATTTGCCTGAAACCACTCGGACAGCTGATCGCCGGCCTTACAGATTTCGCTGCACACCTTGTCCACAAATATGGCCCGGCCCCGGCCTTTGGCTACCAGTTGGCTCCAAAACGCAGGAGCGATATCAAAAGCGTAGTAATTTCTGCTTGCGTTGATCAATAAATCTGCATCGAGCACATACTGCTTAGTCACGGGCCATCACACTCTCTTTTACTTTATCGTAAGACTTGCCGTTAACACCCAACAGCTTAAAAGCGTAGGTGTACTCTGTCTGCCCGGCCTCCGCGCTCCGGATCACAGCTTCCCTAAACGCCTTGCTCACTCTGGAACTATATGTCCGGTAGTAGTTGGGGGTTTGGGGTTTTTGACCACTGTTTTCCGGTACTCCAGATAAACCATGATCATCCACGGCCTCAACCGGAGCGACATCGATCAAACCCATGTTTGTCAGCCTTGCGGCCAGGGCTGGCCTGCCGACTTTGAACATCTTGCTTAAACGCTCAATCTGTGCCGGCACTTCCCCCGATTCCTGCCACAGCTCCACGATTTCAGCCTCAGGCATGAGAAATTCCGCTGTAAGCCTGCTAATTTCGTTTTCACCGTATACAACTTCCTCGTCTTGAGCCGTAAACAAATCATCCTGTTCTAAAAGGATGTGCAGATACTGGTGGACTAGGCTGAACAACCTCCCGGTCCTGCTGTCATTGCGGTTGATGAATATCAGGGGCGCCACAGGATCAGACAGGGCAAAAGCCCTAAATTCATTGATATCCAGCCGGCGCCTTGTATATGTACCCACAATGCCGCTTTGCATCACGAGAATCCCTACAGCTTCCAGCTTCTTCTTCAACAGGTTGTAGACTGCATCGAGATCCCGCGGCTCTTGGTGCCACTTGTCAGCCAGCTGCAGGAGTTTCCTGGCCAGGGAAGCGTCGGCTGCTGCCTGTCCGCTTCTTTCTCTAAACCGGGCAATGATCTCCAATTGCTCCCAGCCCAATCCTTTGCGGTACTCGCTCATCCAGTTGCGGCGCATCCCCATCTCCAGAATAGTGTCCTTAAGATTCTTGCTCATTGCCGGCAGCTTGCTCTGAAGCACCCGGAATTCAGCGGCGGCTGCATCTTGGGGAGGGTTTTCCAGAAACAGGTAGCCAAAGGGCACTTGGAGAAAATCGCTGACATCTTTCAGCTGCTTGAAGGTAGGATGCTCAATTCCATTGACCCACTGCTCCAGCTTAGGATACCTGGCAGCAATCTCTGCGGCATCTTTCCCCGATTCGGCAATCGCCCACTGCCAGATTTCCCTACGGACCGGCACTCTCATCACTTTTCCCATCCAAACTCCCCTCTTGCATCTATATTTATACGTATAATTATACATACATTTCTAAATCCCTTCCTCTTTTCTTGCCTTTGATTATGTTTTATATGCTCTTTTATGGTTTTCTGTAATTTTATGCCCTGATGCAGGACTCAAAAAAGGCACCTTCCCATCCCCGGGAAAGTGCCTTTGCGGTTCAAGACGCACAGTTGTTGATCGTCTGTTTACCTGTACATGAACCAGAGTTGACGATACTCATTGTCAACGAATCCGCCAAGGATGAGGCGGGTGCGGCTCTCATCGTCCGTACAATCGTTGACCTGGACCGAGTACTCCAGTTTTGTCCCAATTCCGATGTTAAAGGGAGCCATGCCTGGATCTTCCATACTGATGATCGCTTGGCCGCGATAGCCATTGTCGGTTTCCGCGATCTCTAATTGATGATATGGATCCTGGTCACCGACTACATAGTAAACCCTATCAGGGTACCGAACAAGAACCTCGTAGCCCTTTTCCTCCGTAAGTGCGAACATCCATTTTTGTTTGTCACTGGTGCCGAGTACGTTAATCTCCCACTCAAGACTGTCTTCTTCAAAAATGTAGCGTTCTGTCTTTTTGTTCTCCAACGGCAGTGGTGTTACCACATCCCATTGGATATACACATTGTCATCATCCCAGAACACCCAGACATTAAAGCCCAGCTCGTCCTCGCCCTCATAGCCCTCGGGTTTTCCCGACCAAGACCAGGCATTAGCCAGATCAACCGGCCACTCTTCACCGACTGCCAGCGGTTCAGACACTTTTGGTGCTTTATAAACGCCTTCCGGAAGCACAATTTCTTCGTCTATCACCTTAACTTCTACCACAACAGGATCCAAGTCGCCGAATGAAACTGTTAATGCGGTCTCTCCAACCTCCTTGCCTTCTACGGTGACCTTACGGCCTTTAGTCTCGCTCAGTGAAGCAACTTCGCTGTCTGCGATCGCCCATTCAATCTCTTCTTCATCTACTTCAATATCGTTACCTTTCTCATCTTGGACAGTTGCAGTCACTTCAACTGTGAAGATCCCGCTGTAGAGATTGATCTCAACCGAGTCCGGTCTGACAACGATCGCTGATGGTGCACCGACATTTTTGAACAAAAAGCATCCATTCAAACCAACAGCTAAAATCAACGCAGTTACAAGTAAAAGATAGTTTTTTCTCATTTGGCTGTTCCCTCCTGTAAATGTAGTTGTTGAAATATAGGGCTTATTTATCTATTACGTAACTGAAGGTACAAATCCTTCTTTTTGATTAAAATTCACTCACAAGCCGGTAAATTAATAGCAAAATACTCTGTGATTACATTTAGCTTGACTTAAATTTCGGTTTTCGAGAAGAATAATTATTATCGATCCAGAAGTATACCGATACAACCACCCGGGAGGTGTTAAAATGATAGATCGGCGTAAGATAACTATGCGGGGCAATCCCGTTACTGTCCGTGGAAAACAGCTTGCTGCCGGTGATACGGCACCTGATTTCACGCTTGTTGGCAATGATTTCAACCCTGTCTCACTTCAGGATTTCGGTTCCCTTGATAACGTGCAGTTATTACTATGAGTGTGGATCTGCCCTTTGCCCAAAAAAGAGCATGCGGCAATGCCGGGCATGAAGACGCAACCACCCTCTCTGATTATTGGATGTGAAATTCGGGGAGGCATACGGAGTACTTATTGAGGAAATGCGCCTTTTGGCCAGAGCCGTTCTGGTATTGGACGCGCAAAACCGTGTAACATACACCGAGTATCTTGACGAGGTCACAAATCATCCGGATTATGAGAAATCATTGTCGGCAGTGAAGGCGATCTTGTGAACAACGGCGCTGCGCCATATCGGCCGAGCAAGTAATCTTTTTCGATATGTTTGTCAAAACGGACCTTAAAACTATCAAGTGAGTACAGCGTGGAACCTTCTTCTTTCCGCTCGGCAAACCAGATCTCATCCCTTCGAAGCAGATTGAAATCCAACAGCCCGGATTCATGGGTGGTGGCAATCATCTGGAGCCGCTTGTTTGCCGACAAATCATAGAACAGCTTGACGAACTCAAGTGTCAGATTGGGATGCATGCTGCGGTCAAGTTCATCGATAAAAGCAACCCTATTCTCAGTGTTAACCGACAGAAGCTGCACCAGGTTAAAAAGTCTTTGGATTCCCGCCGATTCATCGCTTAAATCGAGCAATTCGCCAACTCCCTGGCTGTAGATCGCAGCAATGCCCGGATCAAAATAGGATAGAAGCTCACTGAACTCACGGCGCAGATCAGCTTCATGGCTTGCAAATGGAGGGACAGGTAGTGCAGGTGCTGATAGTGCAGGCATTGTAGACATTGTAGGCATCGAGTCAGGGAAAATCACGATAAGATTGTCGAACCAGTTGTACACCTCGCTAAAAACCTGAAAGACATCATCCCCTGATTTCTGCGCAAGTGTTGAAAGGAGAAGGTTTCTTGGCTGGAATTGAACATCTCTGGCATAGACCTCAAAGCGGGTTTTAGGCCTGCCGATCATTCTAAGCTTCGTGATAACTCCATGCTCGTTTCGCAGAAAGATAATCCTATTGAGGCGTTCTCTCTGGCGCTGATACAACCACTCTTTACCAATTGTTCCATCCATATATGAAAAAGTGAACCCATAGATATAAACGCTGCCATTAATAATGAAGTCAAACTGAAACATACCTGGACGTTCGATTCCATTCCCTTGTTTACCATTCCTCTGTCTGTAGTACTGATCCAATCGTGCTCCCTGTGTCGAGCCGTCCAGTATCAGCTTCCTGGCAAAATTCACAGCACGAATCAGATTTGATTTCCCGGAAGCATTCGCCCCAAACACAAAGGCTCCCCGCAGCAGGCGCATATCGCGTATATCGCATAGGTCCATCGTGTGGTCCATCGTGTGGCCCATCAGTTGGTTCAGCCGCCCGTTGGCAACCATGGAAATCGATGTTTGCTCATTAAATGAGCGAAAATTCTGTATACTAAAACGAACAAGCATTCAATAGTCCACTCCGGTCACCTATATTTTCATGTGATTTTTTCACCTGTAATTGTAAAATCCAGGCTCAATACCACACCTAATCCGTGTTTCACGCGATCTCATCACACGAAGATCTATACACTCGACAGCCCACCATACACTAGATCTATACGTTGTCCCCGCATGCCAGACCCATCGGCATATATGCTCTAACCCGTGTTAATCAATCACGGCTGGCTTGGCTGTCTCTCCTGTTACGACAAGCCAGTTCCCGCCGATCTTCTCAAGGATATAAGCAACCTCATGCGCGCTTGTCTCAAACGTTTCACCTGTTTCATTATCTTTAAGCCTGGAATACCTTGTGGCGCCCACTCTGCATACAGCCTCACTGTAGAAGAAAAACCGCCGATCACTCAGACTGTACTGGATAACATCATACTTCTGGAAAAACGCAATATACAACGCATTCCTCTCATCTTTACCATACTGCCTGCCGTCCAGTGTTACGGTCTCTGCAAAGATTCTGTTGGGTATAGTCATATCTTCTTCAATCATCATCTTTTCAAAAAGGTCAAGGATGGCATTTACTTCCCTCTGGGATCTCGCCATGCCGCCTATACACCCTGTCAATAATGCAGCCGTCAGAAACAAGGCTATAGGCAAGCCCGTTTTTCTGCTCATCCGACGCCCTACTTTCTGCACATTATCCTATTCTGAATTCTCGACGTAGAGAGCAATTCCTGCTTCATAGAACAGCCGGAAGGTGGATTAATCGGGCTGGGGATGTCCCCTTTGAGGATGATTCTGCTTCTCTCCTGCTCTTTATGGTAATCAATGAGGGGGACTGCCGACAGCAGCGCCTTTGTATAAGGGTGCAGTGGATTATGGTATAAATCAGAAGCATTAGTTATTTCCACGATTTTGCCCAGGTACATCACTCCGATATTCTTGGCAATATGGCGCACAACAGCCAAATCATGGGCAATGAACAGGTATGTCAAGTTAAACTTCTACTGCAGCTCCTTGAAGAGGTTGATGATTTGGGCTTGGATCGAGACATCAAGTGCGGAAATTGGCTCATCGCAGACGATCAGCTTCGGATCACAAGCCAAAGCCCTGGCGATCCCCAGGCGCTGGCGCTGCCCTCCACTCATTTCGTGGGGAAAGCGATCGCCCATCGACGGATCCAGCCCTACCGTTACCCTTTGACGGGTTATTTTGGTTATTTCGAGTTACCGCTTTACCGCTTGGATAGAATTGATAAAAAGGCAAACAAAAACGGGGAAGCTCGATAGCAATCCCCGTTAGCTCGTAATACTATTCTGATAGTGTGTGTTTATCGTTTACTAGACCTATAGTCCTAATGCTTTGTCAAGCGCTTTAATGTAATCTTCCTGGTCCAGCAATTCTCCTGCAGGATCAACAGCTACAAAGCCAATCATTAACACGTTGCTGAATTGCCTGGTATCCTCTTCATCAGTATTAAGGATGTATTCCATCCTCAGAATATTTTCACCAGCTTTTAGTTCTAAAAGATCAGACACATAGAACATCCATCTATCTTCATCGGTACCAACACGACCAGTAGCAAGATCATATGTTACATCAATATATGCAGCTTCGATATC
>FZPS01000009.1_pt86 | contig 28909 bp, 28 predicted proteins | sample 1817821 | NCBI WGS metagenome assembly FZPS01 (sample SAMEA104158645, study PRJEB21678) | metagenome | place: Germany | collected 2015-04-21
CCGGAGAACTGCTCCAGAGCGAAGCAACTCAGGAGCGAATCATGGAGTTTGCTACAAGCAGAATGAAATTATCAGGATGATCAAGGCATATGGGGGTTGGTTAAATGGAAAATAAACCAGCTGTTACAAAACTGCTTCCCAAGGATAAACGAGCTTTTCTGCAGTCTGATGCAACGCAAAAACTGCTTGCATTTTCAAGTTTAATCATTCTTTTCATAGGTTTTTCGCTGGCATCACCAAACTTCGCTACTTTCTCTAACATAGTCGGAATCCTGATTTCTACAGCTGTTAACGGTGTGTTGGCTATTGGCGTTACATTTGTCATTGTGACTGGAGGAATTGACCTTTCATTAGGTACGGTCATGACCTTTTCCTCAGTTATGACCGGTGTCTTTATAGCGTTTTGGGGACTTCCGGTACCCTTAGGTGTCATTGCAGGAATTCTAACCGGAGGATTGTGCGGATTAATCAACGGCACCATGATTTCAAAAATGCGCATACCACCTTTTATCGCTACTCTGGGTATGATGATGGTTGCGAAGGGATTATCGCTGGTTATATCTGATACCAGACCGATCTATATGATTGAACCAGCTAGTTTCCGAAAGATTGCTATGGGTACGGTGTTTAACATCCCCTATGGTGTGTTTATCTTTTTTGCTGCGGCAGTACTGGCAAACATTATTCTAACCCGCACAGTTTTAGGGCGCTATGCGTTTGCTCTCGGCAGCAACGAAGAGGCGGCGCGTTTATCAGGAATTAATGTAGATAAGTGGAAAATTTTCATCTACGGCCTGAATGGATTGTTTGTAGGATTGGGTGGTGTCCTGATGGCATCCCGGTTAAGCTCTGCTCAGCCAGCATTGGGTCAGGGCTATGAGTTGGAAGCAATCGCAGCCGTAGTGATCGGTGGAACTTCCTTAAGTGGTGGGGAAGGCAGCATTTTGGGAACAATTATCGGTGCTTTTGTAATGAGCGTCTTGACTAATGGATTGAGAATCATGTCTATACCGCAGGAGTGGCAGACTGTAGTAATCGGTGCGATTGTAATCCTAGCAGTATATATTGATGTATTAAGGCGGAGACAGCAGACGAGCAGCTAGACCTATCATTGGTTTTCAGCTCCGTAGGGAGCTTAAAAATATAAAAGACTAAAGGAGGAGAAACTGTATGAAAAGACTGGTTGGTTTACTGTGTGTGCTGCTTGTAGTTGCAATGTTTGGAGGGGCTGTAAGTGCCAAGGACGACCTGTACATTGCAGTAATCTCCAAAGGGTTCATGCATCAATTCTGGCAGGCAGTTAAGTTGGGTGCAGACCAGGCTGCTGAAGAATTTGGCGTAACCATTACCTTTGAAGGTCCGGAAGCAGAGACAATGGTTGACAAGCAAATTGATATGCTTCAAGCTGCTTTGAACAAAAACCCCGATGCAATCTGTATCGCAGCCCTGGACAGTGTCGCAGTTATTCCCCTTCTCGAGCAGGCACATGCGCGGAATATTCCTGTAATCGGCTTTGACTCTGGTGTAGACAGTGATATTCCGGTGACTACCGCTGCTACTGACAACTACGCTGCAGCAGGGAAAGCTGCAGACAGGATGGCAGAACTGATTGGTTACGAAGGTGAAGTTGCGGTAATTGTTCACGACCAAACAAGTCATACCGGTATTATGCGCCGTGATGGCTTTGTTGACCGGATTAAGGAGCAGTATCCTCACATCACTGTTGTGGACATTCAGTATGGTGGTGGCGACCATCTTAAATCCACTGACTTAGCTAAGGCAATTCTCCAAGCCCATCCAAACTTGAAAGGATTCTTTGGCGGCAACGAAGGCTCAGCTATTGGTGTGATTAACGCTGTGCGTGAGCTCAATAAAGTTGGAGAAGTTGTCGTTATCGGTTTTGACTCTGGTAAACTGCAGCTGGATGCAATTAAATCCGGACTGATGGCCGGTGCAATTACCCAGAATCCGGTTGGAATCGGCTATGAAGCAGTTAAGGCTGCTGTAATGGCTATCAGAGGCGAGCCCCTTGAGCCGGTAATCGATACAGGTTACTACTGGTTCGATCTAAACAGCATTAATTCCAGTATAATTGCTCCACTGCTGTATGAATAATTTCTGCCGATGTAAAAAATCTATATGACACCCAGAGCGGCTGCGGAGTATCTACTCCGGGCCGCTTTTTTGTGATATATTTAAAATAGGTTCAAATTAACTAGTTAGGTGGGATGCAGAATTGGAGCAGTTAAATAAATTACGGGATAGTCTATCGGAAAAAGAAGTAAAGCAGGTGGATTTAGTCTTATGGGAGAGGATTATTACTAGATTAAGAGAGTTCTCGCCTAAATGTAACCAGTGTATGGCGTATTTAACAGAGGCTGATGAATCATTTAATGCTTTAATTGCGGCTGAAGACAGCAGCAAGAAGACGGCGGTAAAGGCAAATCAAACGCTGAAAAACGAGATTATCAGCCATCTGCAAAAAGAACATCACCTGGTACCGGAAGGTTACTATATCGCAACTTTTATGGCCCTTGGCGTAAGCCTTGGAATGGTATTTGGAATGGTTGTCTTTGACAACATTGGTTTGGGGATGCCTCTAGGTATTGCAATTGGAGCTGGAATTGGTGCTGGGAAAGATGCTGATGCTAAAAAGAAAGGGTTAACCATATAGATTGGAGGGCGTTAGCTGTGGGAGTGGTAGCAATTATTGGTGCAGGTATGATGGGTTCGGCTATGGCAATGCCGCTTGCAGATAATGGCCATAAGGTAAGGCTAGTCGGAACTCATCTCGATCGGGAGATTATTGACAGAGTTCGGTCTGATAACTATCATCCAACTTTAAAGCGTTATCTTCCTGGTGGTGTTATTCCTGATCATGTTGAAAATATATCTGTGGCCGTGGAGGGTGCTGACCTGATTATCTGCGGAGTCAGCAGTTTTGGGGTTGACTGGTTCTGTGAGCATGTGATTCCGCAGCTGCCAAGTGGTGTGCCGGTCCTGGCAGTTACTAAGGGATTAGCTGAAGGTCAGAATGGAGCGCTGGATACTTTTCCACATGTTTTTGCATCCTATCTAAAACCGGGACAAAAAATCTCCTTTAATGCAATTGGAGGACCCTGCACCAGCTATGAACTGGCTGATCGCCGCCATTCCCATGTTTATTTCTGCGGAAGCGATCAGGGTGTACTCGACCACCTTAGATCTTTGTTGACCACAGATTACTATCACATCTCAATTTCAACTGATGTTATTGGGATCGAAAGCGCTGTCGCTTTGAAAAATGCCTATGCCTTAGCTGTGACATTGGCTGTTGGCCAGCAGGAGCGGGACCATGGAGAAGGCTGTCAGCTGGCATACAATCCTCAGGCTGCTCTATTTGGACAGAGTGTACGGGAGATGTCTCTGCTCTTAAAAATGATGGGTGGGGCACCGGAAAGCCTAATCGCAGGAATCGCCGATTTATATGTAACTATCTTTGGGGGGCGGACACGCCTGCTGGGAACTCTCCTTGGCCGTGGCCTTTCATTTGCTGAAGCCATGGAGCGGTTAGCTGGAGTGACGCTTGAATCTGTTGCTATCACCAACCGGATCGCCAAAGCTGTTCGCGTGCGAGCTGCAAAGGGCGAGATCGAGCTGAGTAAATTGCCGCTTTTGATGCATATTGATGAAATCATTAACCAAAGTGCAGAAGTGAACATTCCATGGCATATGTTTACTAATTACTAAGGCGAGTTCCACAATGGGGACAGTATTGATAATAAGGTTCGGCTTGAGCCGAACAGCTGGGACAGATTCGAGTGGACGGCGAGCCTCCACAGAGGATCTGTTCTTTTTTTATCTCGACCGACTCACCGGCTTCGATTTTTTCACCTAATGTTTTTTCAATCTCGCAGATTCGGCTGCAGCATTGCGTTTGGATATAGTAGCGTTTGTTCCAGCGCCATAACGGGATGAAAAAGAAATGAAAATAGTAGTAGCTTTTAATTATTTCGTAGCGGCCGTATGCTTCGCAGACAGGGCAGATAACCGCTGTTTCAGTGTGGATCCTTTCGCTTTTACTCTGCACTCCGAAGATACCAATGAAAAACATACTATCACTCCCCACTGATATTATAAACCAGAAGTATCTCTGTTTACAATTGACAGTGATGCCTATACTGTATATAATGTATATATACAGAATGAACGTTATGATCAGGTGGTGATGGTTTGGAGATTGTACTTAGTAATTCCAGCGGTCTGCCTCTGTATGAGCAGATCGCTTCGCAGATTAAAAACATGATTATCTCAGGAGAATTGAAATCCGGTGAAGCGCTGCCATCCATGCGCTATCTGGCGAAAGAACTGCGGATCAGTGTGATTACTACCAAAAGGGCTTATGAAGAGCTGGAGCGGGAAGGATTCATTACTACAGTGCAGGGAAAAGGATCTTTTGTCAGTGAGAAAAACATGGAGATTATTCGAGAAGAACAGCTGCGGGTTGCTGAAGAGCATTTGGAAGTGGCGGTCAGAGCCGGAAAACAGGCAGGGATATCGTTAGAAGAACTAATCACAGTGCTGGAGATGTTTTATAGGGAAGGGGAGTAAAGAAATGAGCAGTGTTATCGAAATCAACGGCTTAACAAAACATTATGACGGATTTACACTGGATAAGATCAGCTTTTCCCAGCCGCAGGGGAGTATTATGGGTTTTATTGGTGAAAACGGAGCCGGAAAGAGCACTACCATCAAACTGATCCTAAATGTTATTCATCGAGATGAAGGTGAAATCAAAGTTTTCGGGCGAGACAATTTGACTTATGGAGCTGAAATCAAGGAGCAGATTGGTGTGGTTTATGATGAAAGCAGTTTTCCTGAAAGCATGACTGCCACAAACATCAATGCTTTTATGAGCCGTATTTACCGGAATTGGGATCACCAAGCCTACTTCCGCTATCTCGATCAGTTTGGGCTGCCGAATAACAAGGAAATAAAGACTTTTTCCCGGGGCATGAAAATGAAGCTTTCGATTGCGACAGCTTTGTCCCATCGCGCTAGGCTGCTGATCCTTGATGAACCCACAAGTGGACTTGATCCGGTGGTGCGAGATGAGATCTTAGATATCTTTTTGGAATTTATTCAGAGCGAAGACCATTCCATTTTTCTATCCACCCATATTACCAGCGATATTGAAAAGATCGCCGATTATATCACCTTTATTCATCAGGGACGGATAGTTTTTGTGTCTGATAAAGATGAGCTTTTAACCCGCTATGGAGTGCTGAAGTGCGGTTTAGATGAGTTTGAACATATTGATAAGCGGTTAATTAAAGGTTACCGCAAAAATCGCTTTGGTGTTGAGGCGCTCGTAGAGAAATCAAACTTCAGGGGCGGCCTTATCGATACCGCTACAATAGAAGATATTATGCTGTTTATACTGAGGGGGGAAAAACAGTGATTGGACTGCTGATCAAAGATCTTTACGCGTTAAAAAAGCAGTGGAGAGTAGTCTTTCTCATCACCATAATCTATCTGGTTTTTTCAATTAGCAGTGAAAATATGAGCATGTTTTCTACCATATCGATTGTGTATGCGATCATTTTACCCATGAGTGCCATGGCTTATGATGAACACTGCAAGTGGGATAAGTACGCTCTGTCCCTGCCCTTGTCCAGAACCACAATTGTACTTAGCAAATATGTGTTGGGGATTATGCTTAATCTTGCAGCAGGAATTTTGGTAAGTGGGGTCAATGTTGCTTTCAGTTATTATTGGGGCCAAGACATTGGCGAAGCGATTGCAACTGCGCTCGGAATCAGTGGAGCCGGTTTAATAATGCTAGCAGTAATGCTGCCCGTACTTTTTAAGTTTGGAGTTGAAAAAGCTCGGCTGATTATGATAGTGATCTTTTTAGTTCCGACACTGCTGGTGCTGCTGGTGCCAGGGGTGGAATTTGATCTATCGCCTCAGCTCTTGTCTGCGCTGCCGTATTTACTGCCGGTCGCGATTGTAGCAGTAGTGCTGTTATCAATGCTGATCTCCGTTAAGATTTATACGAGAAAAGAATTCTAAGTGTAAAGAATCAAACCTAAAATGAACAGGTGAGCAGGGTAGAAAATATAGAACATCCACTTGCTGAATTTGCCTCCGCCCCGCTCACCATTATATAACCTGATCAGTGGGATGCTGAGCATGATCCCAAGATGATAGCCACTGCCAAGCAAAGCGGACTGGATACCGGCGCCGCTTACTAGAGTGCCGAAGAATTGAGCAAATGCAATTACAAACGCAATGTACCCAATTCCAAACGCCTGCTGCCGAGGGTCGCGGCGGTAGATATAGAATAGAAGGCAGAAAGCAGGAATAAAATACATCCAATCCCCCAGGGTGGAAAAAACAGCAATCCCGATCAATGCTGGAATCCGCCAATTACTGTTCCGCATTTTATCCCAGCACCACACTGCCAATAAACCGAGAGCAAGCGTATAAATAACACTAAAAGGATATAAAGTCAGTCTGCCGCTGCGAAAATAGACGTATGGAAAGTGGGAGATTAAGGCGAACACAGCCAGCCTTGCAAAATATCTTGGTACAGAGCGGGTGTGGAGATAGCCCTGCACAATAAAAAAACACATTGTCGGAGCAGTTATTCTACCTAGAAAGTGTAGAAGTTGTCCCCAACAGGAGTGAAGGTCAAGGAAAGCCCACGCAATATGGTCTAACAGCATGGCTGCGATGGCCATTGTTTTGATTTGAAATCCAGTAAGTTTTGGCATGCTGTCACTCCTTAAAAGTGCTCTTTTCAAGATTATATCCTGCTAAATTGCTGATGTAAACTTGAGATTCTAACTATATGGACAATATTCGTGTAAAACAGAATAGGTATAGAAATATCTAACTGCAGGTGTTATAATTAGGCGGTAATTAACTATTTTCGCAAACAAATCTGCGTGGGTGGAGGATGGAATGATGAAACTTAACTATCGGCGGACATTCCTAGTTGGTCTAGCATTCATGGCAATCAGCACATTTTGGCAGCTTTATGATAATATCATTCCTTTGATTTTGAAAAATACCTTTGGACTTGGCGACACTTTGGCAGGAGGCATCATGGCCTTAGACAACATTTTTGCCTTAATCATGCTGCCTTTCTTTGGTGCCCTTTCTGACCGAATTGATACACCGATTGGCAGGAGAATGCCATTCATTCTGTTTGGAACGGCTCTAACCGTAGTTGCAATGCTGTTTTTGCCATTAAGTGATAAAATCGGCAGTTTACCTATGTTTATGGCTGCATTATTTGTTACTTTGTTTGCAATCAGCACCTACCGCTCACCGGCTGTTGCACTGATGCCGGACATTACTCCGCCACCGCTGCGGTCAAAAGCTAATGCTGTGATTAATTTGATGGGCGCGCTGGGTGTGGTTGCTGCTCTGGTATCAATCCGGTTATTAGTACCAGAGGGACCGCATCCTAATTATCTGCCTGTTTTTGCTGTGATTGCAGGCTTCATGGTGCTTGCCACCGTGGTGCTTTTTTTAACGATTAAAGAGAAAAAACTGACTGCTGAGATCAAAGCTGGAGATCCCGAACCGAGCGCTGCGACTGAGAAAAGTGCAGCTAAGGGATCGTCAGCGGGGATGACCAAACCAGTTCGCCGCAGTCTGATCTTTCTGCTGTCGTCAGTGTTTTTATGGTTTATGGCATATAATGGTGTTATGACCGCGTTTTCCAAGTATGCTCAGGAAGTATTAGGTCTGGCTGGCGGTGCATTTGCCAATGTCCTGCTGGTAGCTACAGTAACAGCAGTTATATCATTTATACCGGTTGGATTATTTGCCAGTAGATTGGGGCGGAAGCGCACTATTTTGTTTGGCATTATTGTCATGTTTATTGCTTTTGTCGGTGGCTGCTTCTTCAAAAGCTATTCTCCCCTGATGAATATCCTGCTGGGAATGGTGGGGCTAGGCTGGGCAGCTATTAACGTTAATTCGTACCCAATGGTTGTTGAGATGGCTGATGGAGCTAACATCGGCAGATTTACCGGATATTACTATACTTTTTCGATGGCGGGACAAATCGTTACGCCAGTCCTCTCAGGAGCTTTTTTAGAGCATATCGGCTATTGGACCCTCTTTCCTTATGCTGCGGTATTTATGCTGCTGGCGTTCTGCACCATGATGATGGTAAAACACGGCGATCATAGGCCCCTTCTGCCTGAGGATAAACTAGAACTGCTGGATGTGGTTGATTAATGGTTTGGGTTCTGAGAATTTTATCAGCTGGATTAATTCTGTTCGGATCATTTATGGTCCTTATTAAGCCTAACCGTAAGCGGGGAATCAGGCTTCCAACCGAGATGTTTGCCCATCGCGGCCTGCATGGTGCCGGTGTGCCGGAGAATTCACTGCTGGCATTTCTTCTTGCAAAGGAGCGGGGTTACGGTATAGAACTCGATGTACAGCTTACTCGCGATAAAAAAGTTGTTGTTTTTCATGATCCTGATCTACTGCGGATGTGCGGGGTTGACAAGAGGGTAGATGAGTTAACCTACGCAGAATTGAAGCAGTATTGCTTAGGTTCGTCTCATGAATACATTCCTCTGTTATCGGAAGTCTTAGAGCTATTAGTTGATGTGCCGGTAATCTGCGAGCTTAAACCTCATGCCGGGAACAATAACACCGAGATCTGCGAATATGTCTGTCAAGAGATTGCAGACTATGCTGGTGAGCTTTGGATTGAATCATTCAGCCCCTTTATTGTGCGGTGGTTTAAGCTGAACCGTCCAGATATTATCCGCGGCCAGCTGTCTATGGATTTTATCAGGCAGCGGGAAGGACTCAACTTGTTGGAAGCTTTTTTAATGAAACATCTGCTGGTCAATTTCATTGGGCGCCCTGATTTTATTGGTTATCGCGCAGAGCATTCTTCTTTTGGATTCACCTTATGCCGCAGACTATTTCAACCGATATGTCTGGCCTGGACTGTCACAGAACCCGAGCTGAAAGAGAAAATGCGAAACCGCTTTCATGGTTTTATCTTTGAAGAGAAAGCGCAGGGTTCGGAGGAATCACATTGATTAGAATTCTGATCAAGCGTTTTATTGATAATTATGATGATGTAAATAATCCCCGGGTGCGAGCGGATTACGGTGTCTTGTCCGGAATACTAGGTATTTTATGCAACCTGCTCCTGTTTGGTTTGAAGTTGGGGATTGGATTGGCAATTAACAGCGTTGCAGTTTTATCAGATGCATTCAATAACTTGACCGACTTCAGTTCATCAGTGATTATGGTCATCGGTGCAAAGTTGAGCAGTAGACCACCTGACCAAGAGCATCCCTATGGTCATGGCCGATATGAGTACGTGGGTACGCTGATAATCGCCCTGATTATTATTTGGGTTGGGCTGCAGCTGGCGCGCAGTTCAGTCATGAAAATAGTCAGTCCTGAACCAGTACAAGCAGACTTAATCACGTCTATCCTGCTGCTCTTTTCTATTGGTATTAAAGTGTGGATGTATTTCTATAACCGCTATATCGGGAGTAAGATTAATTCTAGTGTCAATTATGCTGCCGCGCACGACAGCATCAGTGATGCAGCTGCGACCGGCACTGTCATGGTCGGGATAACTATCAATCGGTTTGTGAACTGGCCGGTTGATGGACTTTTAGGTGTGGCCATTTCCGGAATGATCATCTACACCGGATTTGATGCCGCTAGATCAGCTGTCAACTTGCTGCTGGGAACAACCCCCGGTCCCGAGATTACAGATCGAATATATCAGATTATTGAAGCCAGCACCCATGTTTCTAACGTCCATGATCTGAAGCTTCATGACTATGGTCCGGGACGGATCAGTGGATCTGTTCATGTTGAAGTTCCATCTGATGCTCACGTAGAAGATATCCACGCTGAGATTGATCAGATTGAAAATCTGATCAAGTCGGAACTGGGCATCGATCTAGTTATTCACATGGATCCCAGCTCTGATTGCGATACCAATTCTGAATAAACTCTGTCCGGAAACATTTAAAGGTTCAGTCTTTTCTAGTGTTGTCACTTAAGTCGCAATACGATAAAATAGAGTTAGTATTTTTGGGCAGAGGAGAGATATTTGTGAAACCAACTATGCAGGACGTGGCCGACTTAGCTCAAGTCTCTCGTGCTACCGTATCGCGAGTGCTTGCTGATAGCGCTAATGTAAGCCAGGACAAGCGAGCCATTGTTTTAGCCGCCGTGCAGAAGTTAGGTTACAAACCCCACAAAAAATTCCGCAATCAACACCGGCTGTTTATTTGTATTTCTCCAACGCAAAAGACGGATCCATTTTCTCATGATATAATAAAAGGGATTAAAACAGGAATCCACACTTTTAGAGCCAAACATGACATAGAATTTTTAGGAGAAGAGCAGGCAAGCGCAGACCAGCGGCTGCCGGCATCAATCCTTGATCCATTGGGACAAGCCGATGGTTTAGTTATCCTTGGGAATTTGCCGCTCACTGAACAGCAGCTCCTCCTCCATGACCGTAAGATTCCGGCAGTGATCATTCATGGAGTAGGCAGTTCTGAGGTTTTTTCTTATATCGGGATCGACGAACGCAGAGCCATGCTGGAGATTGTCAGTGAACTGGCTCAGCTTGGCCATAAGCGGATTGGCTATATTCACGGTCCGGAGGATTGTTTAGACCATCAGGAGCGCCTGCGGGCTTTCAAGTTGGGACTGCTGAGTTCACGGCTGCCTGTGGACTCAAGCTTGGTTGTGTTCAGCTCAGATTGGGATCAGGAAAGCGGATATAAAGCAGCTTCGGCTCTATTGACAACAGCTGCCCCTTCCGCTATTATTACAGCTAATGATCAGCTTGCCTTAGGTGTCTATCGGGCAGCGGAAGAATTAGGCTGGAAGATTCCGGAGGAATTGTCTGTAGTTGGGTTTGGTGATTTGGCATGTGCCCAGCACGCGCAGCCGCCATTAAGCACAATCTCCGTACCCTTAGAGTCGATTGGTAAATGGGCAGTGGCACTGGTCTGTGCTAATATTGCGGATTCAGATTTCTCCCCGGTGCGGCTGACAGTTCCTGCCTCATACCGCAGAAGAAATTCGGTCGCTGGGGTAAACTATACACCGTGAACTTAAGTTTAGATTGAGGAGCAGATATGATGGAGCCAAAGCGCACCCGTGTTGTGATCGGCATGTCAGGCGGTGTTGATTCGTCTGTAGCCGCTTTGGTGCTGAAACAGCAGGGTTATGATGTGATTGGAGTTTTTATGAAAAACTGGGATGATACGGATGAGCAGGGTAACTGCACTGCAGATCTCGATTACCAGGATGTAAGGCGGGTCTGCGATCAAATCGGCATCCCTTACTATACAGTGAATTTTGAACAGGAATATTGGGATCGAGTGTTCAGTTACTTTCTTGATGAATATGCCCGCGGACGCACCCCAAATCCTGATGTGATGTGCAACAAGGAAATCAAGTTTAAAGCTTTTTTAGCTAAAGCCTTAGAGCTTGAAGCGGATTATTTAGCAACGGGACACTATGCCCAGATCGGCCAGGCCGTTGATTCAGAAGGAAATATGCAGTACGAGCTGCTGCGCGGGACAGACCGCAATAAGGATCAATCCTATTTTCTTTATACCCTAGGACAGCACCAGCTGGAGAAAACACTGTTTCCAATCGGCCATTTAACCAAGCAGGAAGTTCGCCAGATTGCAAAGTCCCATAATTTGGTGACTGCATCTAAAAAAGACAGCACCGGGATTTGTTTTATTGGCGAAAAAGATTTTAAAGCCTTTCTCCAGAATTACCTTCCAGCTCAGCCCGGCAGTATGGTGGATATTGATACCGGCAAGGTGATGGGTAAACACGATGGCCTAATGTACTACACCTTAGGTCAGCGAAAAGGTCTAGGAATTGGCGGTCAAGGTGATCCGTGGTTCGTGGTTGATAAAGATTTGGAGAAGAATATTCTCTATGTTGGTCAGGGTCATGATCATCAGGCACTTTATTCCCAGGGCTTGATTGCTGTAGAACCGAGCTGGGTGGCAGGCAGACCGCCGCAGGCAGAATTTTCCTGCACAGCAAAATTCCGCTACCGTCAGACCGACCAAGCGGTAAAGGTGTTTGTTGAAGATAACCAGTGCAGAGTGCTGTTTAGGGAGCCTCAGCGGGCAATTACGCCCGGACAGGCGGTCGTGTTTTATCAAGGTGAAGTATGCCTGGGAGGAGCCACTATCGATCAGGTGATAAAGTAGGGGGAACCGGTAGTGATTATTGGATCTGCTGTGATCAGTGTGAGAATTATCGGTGCGCAGTCTCTTAAAGAAAAGCGGGGTATTCTCCTCAGCATCATGCGGCGAACAAGAAATAAGTTTAACGCAGCTGTTGCCGAAGTTGGCAGTCAGGACTTATGGCAGCGTTCCGATATTGGGGTTGCTGTTGTCAGCAGTACTGTTAAGCACGCCGAGCAGCAGCTCCAACAGGTTATTAAGTTTATTGAAGCAGATCCACTCTTAGAAGTAATGACTTTAGAAATAGATGTGTTTTGACGGCAAAACCCAACTCGGAACCAACTCCAAGTTGGGTTTTTTCAAAACTGGCCATTGGTTGAAAGTAGGTGATGATATGCGAGGAAAAGTGCTGGTAGATGCTGATGCCTGCCCCCGCAGCTGCATGAGAATTCTCAGCGAATACCAGCAGGTATACGGATATCGATTGATTACTGTTGCTTCTTTTAATCATAACATCGAAAATGCAGAACATATTGTTGTTGGCAGTGAAAAAGATGCAGCGGATTTGGCTGTGATCAATCGCGCTCAGCGCGGCGACCTTGTCGTAACCCAGGATTGGGGTTTAGCAGCTTTGGTTTTGGCCAAAGGTGCAAAGGCTTTGGCACCATCCGGAAGAATATATACAGATGATAAAATTGACTTCCTGTTGGAAGAAAGAGCTATCAAAGCAAAGATTCGCCGCGGAGGAGGGCGGACTAGGGGTGCCTCTGCCCGCCGAAGTGATGATGACTTGCGGTTTCGCCGCTCTCTGCTTCGCCTGCTTAAGGAAATGGAATAAGAGTATAGGAGCAATATGGATAGGAGTGAGTAGAGTGCCAAAACATCCAATCGTAAATCAGGAGCCATGTATTCTGGTTATTTTTGGCGCCACAGGTGACTTAACTAAGCGCAAACTGTATCCTGCTTTATATAATCTTTACCGCGACCGCGCGCTGCCTGAGCATTTTGCAGTCGTGGCGATTGGCAGAAGAAGGAAAACAGATGAGGAAGTGCGGGCAGATATTATTCAATCAATCAAAGAATTTTCCCGCACAGGCCTTACAGGCCAAGAAGAGGACTTAGGATTCCTCAACTGCTTTCATTATTTCCAACTCGATTTTAATGAATCGGAGCGCTACGCTGATCTAAAGGCTAAGCTGGATGAACTCGATAAGAGCTGTGGAACCAAGGGCAACCGTGTGTTCTTTTTGGCTGTAGCACCAGAGCATTTTGGAGCGATTACACTGCAGCTGCGGACCCATGGCATGGCACCCAACCAGGATTCATGGCAGCGGTTGGTAATTGAGAAACCTTTCGGTTGGGATTTAGATTCTGCCCAGGAATTAAACCGAGTGATCCGCAGTACTTTTGCTGAGAAGCTGATCTACCGCATCGATCATTACCTGGGGAAAGAAATGGTGCAGAATCTGATGATTCTCCGGTTTGCTAACACCTTGTTTGAACCGCTGTGGAACAATAAATACATTGACCATGTCCAGATTACCTTCGCTGAGACTGTGGGAGTTGAGGGACGGGGACCATATTATGAACAGTCGGGAGCGCTGCGGGACATGGTGCAGAACCACATGCTGCAGCTGCTGACTCTCATTGCCATGGAACCTCCGGTTGATTTAGATACTGAGTCGATCAGGGACGAAAAAGTAAAGGTTCTCCGCTCACTGCGGGTTGATTTAGCAGATGTAGTGCGGGGGCAGTACGGTCCTGGAGTGGTGAATGGGCAGCAGGTTTTAGCCTACAACCAGGAGGACAGGGTGGATCCCAATACCAATGTAGAAACATTCGTTGCCCTTAAGGCCTATGTAGAAAATTTCCGCTGGGCTGGTGTGCCATTTTATATGCGGACAGGCAAGCGGATGCCCACTAAATACTCAGAAATAGTAATCAGCTTTAAGAAACTTCCCGGAGTCCTCTACTTTAAAGATGAAAAACTTGATCCAAATCTGCTCTTGATCCGAGTTCAGCCTGATGCCGGCATTTTCTTTAAGTTTAATGCCAAGAAGCCTGGAACCGAGCAAACGATTGTGCCTGTGTCGATGGACTTCAGTCACGCTTCCCTGGAAGGCTTTAACTCGCCGGAGGCTTATGAAAGGCTCCTATATGATGTGATGCGGGGTGAATCTACATTGTTTACCCGCTGGGATGAGGTGGAGTACTCGTGGTATTTTGTAGATCAAATTGCCCAGTATTGGCAGGAAGAAAACGTGAAGGTGATTACCTATCCTGCAGGAAGTTTTGGTCCATCTCAGGCTGATTTTCTAATTAGGGCTGATGGCAGGGAATGGCATGGGTATTAATGTATGCAATTATTCAACAGAGGAGTGAAGTGCAGTGAAGGTTTATGATGTTTCAATGGCTGTTCACCCGGGGATGCAGGTGTGGAAGAACAGGGACGCCAAACGGCCGGTTTTTACAATCGAAAGAGATTTTAACCCCGATGGGAGCGGCGGCAGAGAAACACGGGTTGCAATGGATATGCACACTGGTACCCATATTGATGCGCCTCTGCATTTTATTAAAGATGGAATCACTATCGAACAGGTTTCTTTGAGCAGTTTAGTGCGGCCGGTAAAGGTTCTAGACTTGACCGGAGTGGCTAAACAGATTACCAAAGCCGATTTAATTGGCTTTGACATCGAGGCTGATGATTTTTTGTTATTGAAGACTCGAAATTCCAATACTGAGGACTTTGATTTTGAATTTGTCTTTGTAGACCGCACCGGAGCAGAGTATTTAGTTTCCAAACAAATCGCTGGTGTGGGTATTGATTCGTTGGGAATCGAAAGGGATCAGGAGGATCATGCTACCCATAAACAGCTGCTGAGCAGTGGAATTATTATTATAGAAGGACTGCGCCTAAAAGAGGTCCCTGACGGTGAGTATTTCATGGTAGCAGCACCGCTTAAGCTTCAGAATGTAGAAGCTGCGCCCGCTCGCGTTTTATTGTTTGATCAAAATCTATAAATATACTCAGCAGGTTGGCGCTTGGATAGTGCCAGCCTTTTTAATCTGCAAATAAGGTTTGACAGGGTAGAGCTGGACGGTATATACTACAATTATGTTAAAATATTGTTAGTTCCTCAGCTTGACTATCAGCTAGTGGGGCAGGTTCAAGAACGGACAAGGAGTGGTAGAGATGAGAAAAGCGGCACTAATAAGTCTTTGCATCGTTCTGCTGCTGGCAGGATATGCTTCCGGCAGCGAGCTTGGATTTGCGGATCCGAATCTAACAGCAGTTGTTGAAGCAGAGTTGAGAGCGCTGGGCAGAGAAGTCTCAGTGGAATCATTGAAGACTATAGTCGAACTAAAGGCTGACAACCACGGCATATCTAATCTAGCAGGTATTGAACAGTTAATCAATCTGCGGTCATTGGATATAAGCTTTAATCCAGTACGGGATTTAACACCGCTGCAGGCATTAACGCAGCTAACAAGCCTAAATCTCAGAGAAACCTTGGTGACCGATCTGTCTCCAGTTGTTGATTTAGGAAATTTAGAGTATCTCAATATTCACTCCATACCGGCTGTATCGATTGAACCTATTTCCGCTTTAACTAAGCTGGAAACGCTAATTATGCGTAATGTATATATTGGTGAAGATACTAGCTTTCTTAAAAATCTAACCAATTTGAAGAGATTAAATCTGCGCAGCACCGGTTTGACCGATACTCTGGTTTTGGCAGACTTGATGCGCCAGGGAGCGCTTCAGAATCAGCATCACCTTGGTATCAGGGCTGAGTTGGACATTAGAGATAATCCGCTCCAGTCCACGGTTCTGCGTGATGATTATGAGCCGATTCGCCCCTATTGGGTGAACATCTTTGCCCGTGAGCCAGTTGTGCTTCCGGATGTTGGTGAACAGAACGTTCTCATCAATGAGTTCATGGCTGCAAACAGTTCAACCCTAAAAAGCCGCTCGCAGGAGTATTACGACTGGATTGAACTGTACAACCCTCAGCCTGATGATGTTGATTTGACTGGATACTATTTGTCAGATAGTCTATCGAATCCTCTGAAATGGCGGTTTCCGGCGAACGCGGTCATTCCGGCGGGAGGCTATATCTTGGTATACGCATCCGGTCTGGACCAGACCAGTTTTGGCGAGATTCATACAAACTTTAAGCTGGGCAGCGAAGGAGAACCGCTGCTGCTTTCAGATCCGGAAGGCAGACTGCAGGACTATATTCCGCCCAAGCCACATATGCAGGATATCTCCTATGGACGCAGTCCTGACGGAAGTGACAGCTTGGTGTTTTTCCAAGCAGCTACACCCGGAAAACCCAACAGCACTGACAAAGCCTTTGCTGAAAAACTGCAGCCGCCGAAGTTTTCGCATGTGCGGGGATTTTATCCAGAATCGTTTTATCTAGAGCTGAGCAGCGCTGATCCGGATGTTATTATTTATTATACCTTGGACGGTTCAGTGCCGACTCCTGACTCATCAGTCTACCAGGAACCGATTCTGATCGGACCGGGGAATACAACGACAGAGCTGCTGTCTCTTATAAAAACGTTCGGTCCATTTAATTTGAACCGGATAGAACAGGATTATACAGGGCAAAAGCAGACCAAAGCGTTTCTGCCTTGGACTCCGCAGGATGTATATCAAGGGATCGTGGTAAGGGCCGCAGCCTATAAAGATGGAGTGCTGGCAAGTGATGTAGAAACACATACATATTTTGTTGATGAAGATATTTACAACCGCTATTCACTGCCGATTATTTCGATTGCGACTGATCCGGGCAACTTCTTTGACCATAACTATGGAATTTATGTCGCTGGTGCCTTCTATTTTAACTTCCGTCCGGGCAGACCATGGCACAATCCCGGTAATTATACCCAGCGGGGGATAATGTGGGAACGTCCGGTTCATGTCGAGTTCTTTGAACCCGGCGGTATGGTTGGATTCACTATGAATATGGGAGCAAGAACTCATGGAGGCATTACCAGAGCTTGGCCGCAAAAGTCGCTGAAACTGTATGCCCGCTCATCATATCAACCACCGGGCATAGTGGAGTATCCGATCTTTCCTGGGTTAACAACAACCGGAACCGGAGAGCCGCTCACTGAGTTTAAGCGGATCTTACTGCGCAATGCCGGCAACCATTGGTCGATAGATTTATTTGCCGATGCGCTGATGCATGAGTTAATTGCTCACACTAAAGTCGATGTGATGGCATATCGACCAGCGGTAGTGTTTATTAACGGAGAATACTGGGGTATCCACAATATTCGCGAGCGTTTGGATCAGCATTATCTCGCAGCTCATTACAATCTTGATCCGGAAAACGTGGTCATCACCACCCACTATGATGAGCTCGACTACGGTAATCCGGGGGATGAGCGGGATCTCCATGAGATAACAGCTTATGTGCAGCGCAACAACATGGCGTCAGCCCAAAACTATCAGTATATAACAACCAAAATCGATATTGATCAGTTTATCGACTATCAAGTAGCGCAGATTTTCTACAGCAATACAGACTGGCCTGGTAAAAACACAGCCGCTTGGAGATATAAAACAGATCAGTATGATCCCGATGCGCCTTACGGTCAGGACGGCAGATGGCGCTGGATGATGTTTGATACCGACTTTGGATTCGGCTATGTCCATGGCACCGGCGGTGATTTCAACTCTATGGAGCATGCCACTGGAAGCCGCGGTCCGCTGCTGAGGGGACTGCTTGAGAATCCTAACTTTAGGATCCAGTTTATCAATACCTTTGCGGATCATCTCAATTCGTCATTTACACTGGATCGGATTATCACGATGATCGATCAATTTGAAGCAGTACTGGAGCCAGAAATAGCGGAGCATATTGCAAGGTGGGGCAATCCGGGCCGATCGGTTGAAGAATGGAAGCAGAACGTAAATAAGATGCGGATTTGGGCACAAAACCGCCATAAATACATTTGGACAATGCTTACCGATTTCTTTAAACTACCTGGAACAGCCACAGTGACTTTAAACAGCGATCTTGATGCTGGATATATCCAAATCAACACGCTTGATCTTGTGCCGGAAACTCCGGGCATCACTAATCCTGAATCGTGGCAGGGGACATACTTGCGCAGCGTTCCGATTAAGGTGACAGCCCACCCGAAACCGGGCTATGAGTTTGTAGGATGGGAAGGCTCTCGCACCAGTACAGAAACTCAGCTGGAAATCATGCTTACTTCAGACCTCGAGTTAACAGCTGTATTCAGAAAGCTGTAAACTAAAAGAGAAAGCGGTACCTCTGCAGTTTAATGCACCAGGTACCGCTTTTTATTTATATGAGTGGATCAAATCACTAGGCATCCCGAAGGGCATCGACTACCGGCATTCGCGCAGCTTGAACCGCGGGGTACAGCCCGAAGACAACACCTAATCCTACTGCCATCAAGCAGGTATAGACTGCTGACATCGGGTGAAAGTGCCCGAGATTACCCATGAAGTCAAAAAAGTAATCCTTGAGAAGCCCATCAACAATGTAACGGCTGGAAACTGCAGCGCCGATTATACCTAGCAGTGCTCCTAACAGTGAAAAGATTACAGATTCATGGAGAACCTGCAGTATAATCGACACCTTTGAAGCCCCCAGTGCTTTGCGAAGACCAATCTCCCGGGTCCGCTCCACCACATTAACCAGCATAATGCTTAAGATTCCCAGCGAACTGATTACAATGGCGACGAAAGCAAAAGCACCAAGAATCATGGACATATAATTAATTGAGCTGGAAAACGCTCTGCCCATATCGCTCAGATAGTGGGCCTCGACAGTAAAATCATCGTAGCCAAGAATTAACTGGGCATCCATAACTGCTTCAGCGCTTTTGCCGGGATAGGATTTGATGAATATGTTGCCGTAAATCGGAGGAGTATAATCATCCCATTCGGCGCTTCTGTAGCGGCTGCCTTGGGGGATGATCATGGTCGTTTCCTGGATAAATATTTGCATAAGCGGATCCAACGGCTCGAATACTCCAATGATTTCAAAAGTCAAATACTCCTGATCAAACTCAGAACCTATACTGACCGTTTTTCCGATAGGTGATTCATTGGGAAACAGCTGATTGCTGATCTCGGTGGAGATTAGAGCTACGCGATTGCCCTGGTCTTCATCCTGCTTGGTAAAGGCATATCCCTCTACAATTTTTAGGTTCAAAGCTGAAATCGCGTCTGCGCTGGTTTCAGTAAGTCCTCTTAACTGGTATTCAAGTCCATGAGCCTGCAGGCGGATGTACCAGACATTATCCAAGGTGAAAACCGCTTCAATATTCTCGCTTTCCTGCTTGAGGCGCTCTAAGTCTTCGCGATAGATTGCACCGCCCTCATATGCGTAGTGCTCGCCCATAGGGATTTCTCTCTGCAGATAAATCTGCATCATATTCTCGCCAAATTTATCCATGGTTGCCTCGATCCGATCTTGAGCTTGGAAATTCATTGTCAAGATCGCAGCGACAATCCAAACTCCCAACGCGATTTGGAGAATGGTCAGCAGTGACCGGAGTGGTCTTTTTCTGATAAGCCGCATTGTAAATACTAATGATTCCATCATTTCACCTCCATCTTCGCTGTATCAGTCATTTCTGAGGGCATCCACCGGATTAGTCTGCGCTGCCTGATAAGCAGGGTATACTCCAAATAACAGACTTACCAGCAGCCCTAATCCGAATGCTGCAGCAATGCTGGCAGCGCCCAAGGTAAACTCAAGATAAATCAGTCTGGTTAACAGTTTCATCAATCCGAATGAAAGGCCGATTCCTAAACCTGCTCCTAGAAAACCCAGTACAACTGCTTCTAGAAGGAATTGGCTGAACACACCCTGTTTGCTTGAGCCCAATGCTATTGACAATCCGATTGATTTTACTCTCCTCAGCACCCGGGCAAGCATTAAGTTGAGGATATTGATTACTGCTATAACGAGACCGATTGAAGCAAAGAGAGCGATAATGATATAGATGCCGTAGTTTGCACCACCTAGAGATTGCATGTCATGGTGATAGCTGTCAATTACAGCTAAATCACCGTAGCGCTGTTTGATTTCAGCTTGAATAATCTCTGATGCCCAAGCTAGATCTACTCCAACATCTACTCCAATGACAAATCCATCAAGAACTACCTCCTGATCAGGACCGCTCCTATTAACGTAGGGCATAGCAGTAAACGGCGCATAACCGGTGTAGAGATCAGATTCAAACATCTGCAGTTCCTGCTCCTCATCCGGGGGAGCAAGCACCCCGATCACGGTAAACTCTACCTGCTCCATGCCTCCAAATGCTTCGATCGGAACCGTTTTTCCAATCGGATCGGCATCCCCAAACAACCGCTCTGCCAATTTGGCACTGAGAACGATGACTCGATTGCCGTTAAGAATATCGTCTTCGACAAACAAGCTGCCCTTGGCGATTTCAAACTGTTTAAACGGAAAATAGCCTAAGGATGTACCAGTGACATAAATAGTCTCATACTGATCATATAGAGAGAGACCACCAAAATCTTTGCCAATCATCATCGACTGTTCTCCAACTTCCTGGATATCTTCAGCATCAAAGCTTTCGGTTTCTGTTTCACTGACTTCGACTTCCATAGAAACTCCACGAGAAACTGCTATCCCCGTCGAGCTTGGAACTAGTTGTTCGTATTGACCTATAGGAGCTTCTGTTTCATCAACTGTTTTGGGCAGCAGTTTTGTCGGGAAGGCATAATTTTGCTCCCAGAATACATGCATACCATCCGGCAGAGAGTCCTGCAGGTTCTGCAGCTCACTTAACGGCAGCTGCAGCGGTTCGGATGGCTTGGGCTGCACAATCTGCAGTACTGGTTCATTGCCGGAGTATGAGGAAAAGTTAGCGGCGCTGTATATTCTGAACGTCCGCATCCATTCACTGCTTCCGGAGACATCGATCTGAGCTCTGACATTAATGATCATGGTCAGAATTGAAACTATTACAGCAATTCCCAGGCCGATCGCCAAAACAATGAGAATTGATTCAAATAAGCGCTTGCGGCAGTGGCGCAGTGACCACTGCAGGTGGCCAAGAAAACCCATACTAACCCTCCTCGGTTTCTATTTCTGAAAGTAGTGGATCTAGGCTGAATCCGCACTGATTCATTAACTGCATGATAGCAATAAACTGATCGTACTGGTTGTGAACTAGATTGATCGTTAGCCGAGAGATTTCCAGTTGCTGCTCTTTTAGCTGCAGTTGTGCGGCTAGTCCCGCTTCGTAATGGCGGCGGGTGGTTGCTAATTCTTCTTCAGCCGCGAGTAAATCCTGCTCAAGTTCAACCCGCTGAGCTTCCAACAGTTCCAGCTTCTGAACAAGCTGAGCAACTTGATTGGCGATACTCTGCTCAACTTCAGCTAAACGAAGCTGAGCTTTAGCCAGATTCAGCCTGCTTTTTTCCAGCTGCAGGGAAGGAGGATAGAGCTCCTTATTTGCGGTCACAGCGACCGACCAAGAAGGGGCTTTCTTAAAATCCACATCCCACCACAGATTGGCGCTGCCGTTGATCTTCCATCCCCCAGAGGATTCAGCGGCTTTTAATTCATTTTCCGCATTCATTAGTGCTGCGATTGCTTGACTGCGCTGATCGCTGTGGGTGAGTGCTAGGTCAAGCAGCAGCTGCTGGTTATACTGAAGTTCGTATGCCTTGAGTTTGATTACAGGCAGATAATCGATATCGGTAGTGGCTAAGAGATTGTTCAATTTTTGATTCTGCTGTTTTACGCTCATTCTCAGGTTGGAAATTTTGGTTTCACATTCGTACAGCTGCTGCTTAAGCTGCTGAGCCTGCAGAGTCTGATCCCGAACTACTGCAGCCTGGTAGGCTTCCTGCAGATAATCCAGACGCATTTCCTCTAAAGCCAGCTGATTTAATTCCCGGTCCAGCGATAATACGGTCTCAACAGTCTCCAGAATTAGGTTGTTGGCAAGGACTGTCAAAGAGTCCCGGTCAGTTAATAATTCGATGGGATCAGGCGCGAAAAAATCGTAATCCAGAGAGAGTCCTACTCGTGAATTAACATCAAAATCAAATTTTTCTGCATAGACATCGACTATTCCAGTAACTGCTGCCCGATCACCAAGGGGAACAGTGAGGGTCACGGTTCCTTCCGCCGGGCTCAAATCTCCATTATTTAGTTTTAAGGGAGTACTGGCAAATTTGACTGTGGGAGTCTTATCAGCTAACTGCTGCTCTTTGGCAGTAAGCTGATGCTCCCACAGCGATAGCTGGTATTGCGCATTTTGAGCATAAGCCAGCTCGACAGCCTCCCGCAGGGTAATGTTTGAACCAAAGGTGAGAGGAGAAGCGCAGACAAAAAATATCATCACTGCTGCTAATCCAAAAAATAGTCTAGGCTTCATCTCCGGCACCTCCGACTGATGTCGGGTCTAGTCCAATGCCGATCAAAAATTGGTGCCGCAGTTGGCTGTAGCTCCACAGAGCTTGGGTGTAGGCGTCCTCTGCCTGAGCCAGTTTTTCCTGTTGGGCAACAACTGCTTGATTGCTGATTACACCAGCTGCGTATTTTGTTTCTTCAGCTTGGAGAATCTGCCTCTCTAAATGAAGGTCCCGCTCTTTTGCATTGACACTTTCAGCTGCGTTCTTGATTTGGTAGTACTCACCGCGGATCCGGAAATACAGAGCAGACTCAGCTTGCTGGAGACGAATCTCTGCTTTTTCCTGCTCAACTAGGGCTTTTTCTAGTTCTACGCGGGGAGTAAACTCGTTATCTGCAGCTTTAACCTTATCTATTGCTTGAACGAGAGCCTCCTTGGCCGACACGATGGTTTGGTCGCTTTCTAAAGCCAGTGCAAAGGCTTCATCGAGTTCCAGTTCAAAGGGAACAAAATCAACATTGATTCTGTCTGTCAGGATTATGCGGGTGTTAAGATCCAACCCGAGCAGAGAATTAAATTCCATGTATTTTGTTTCCAAGGTGATTATGGCAGACTGATAGGAGTTTTCCGCATTGAGTAGGCTGTTTTTCGACCGCTGGAGATCAATTGTGGAGATTACTCCAGCATCAAATTTAGCCTGATCGATATCCAGTTGGGTCTGGGCGCGAGTGAGGGCTTTTTCCTGGTTTTCCACACTTGCTTCCTGCTGTAGAAGCTCGTAATAAGCGCTTCTGACTTTGGTAATTAAATTCTGCTCTGCATCGGTGTACTTCTGTTCCTGCTCTTCGAGCTTTGTTTGGGCAGTTTCAATCATTTCCGCATCACCTATGAACAGAGCCCGCTCCAGCTCTTTTTTCGCCTGCTCAAGATCGATTTTGATCAGAGAAAAATCTAAGTTCTGTTCGAGTGCTTGGGTAAGAGCTTGTTCAAGACTGATTTCGATTACCGGTGTGTCCGCTGCTGCGGCAGCTCCTACCAGCATTACTCCTATTATCACGAGTCCTAAGTAAGTAAACCGTTTGTTCATGAACCTGACCCCCCTTGAACTGAATCGGATGTCTGCAGCAGTTCATCTGAAATAATCCTGCCGTCTTGCAGCCGCACCAGCCGCTTGCCGTAAGTGCTGACATTAGGATCATGGGTAACGATGACAATCGTGGTTCCCTGTTCATTTAATCTGCATAACAGTTCCATGATCTCCTGGCCTTGGTCGCTGGCCAGGTTTCCGGTCGGTTCGTCGGCCAGCAGCAGTGTGGGATTGTTGGCTAGCGCTCGGGCAATTGCTACCCGCTGCTGTTCACCACCGGAGAGCTGATTAGGAAAATGCTTGAGGCGGTGGGACATGCCTACCATATCCAAAAGTTCCTGTGCGCGGCTGAGTCGCTCAGCTTTAGGACGTTTGGCATATGCCAGAGGCACCATCACATTTTCTAAAGCGCTGAGTTCAGGAAATAGGTTATAGCTTTGGAAAATAAAGCCAAAGTGGCGGTTGCGGATTCTGGCCAGCTCCCGATCACTTAAATCGGTAATGTCCACATCTTCCAGCAGATATGCGCCAAAAGTGGGCTGATCCAAAACCCCCAAGATGTTCAGCAGGGTCGATTTACCCGAGCCAGATGGACCCATAACAGAGATGAACTCACCACGCTCAATAGTTAAATCAACTTGATCCAGTGCGTTAATTTCGGTTTCACCCATGTAATACTGTTTGGTAATCTGTTTCAATTCAATCACAACGCCCGGCCTCCTTCCGGCAGTATTTCAATTTCTTCTAGGTGGCGGAATTGATCGTATGAGCTGATAATCACTTTATCACCGGCATTCAATCCGCTCAAAATCTGGATATTGTTGCCTTGGATTAATCCGAATTGAACATCTCGCTGCACAGCTTTGCTGCCCTCGATGACATAAACGAAAAGCTGCTGTCCACTGGTCAAATAAGCACCTCGCGGCAAGCTTAGGCTGTTGCGGTAAATTCCGAGATGGATGTTTGCGGTTACGCTGCTGTTGGGTCTCAATTGCGAACCCCCTTCTATGAGCTCGAGATAGACGTCAACCATCGCACCTTCCTGGCCTTGCTGAGCTTGGGGCGAAATGTAGCTTACAACAGCAGGATATTGGTTCTGGCCAACAGTTACTTCCGCTGGAGTTCCCACCACAAAACGCTCCGCTTGGGATACACTGACACTGCTCTTGATAAACTGAGTCGATAAATCGGCAACAGCTGCGAGCTTATCGCCTTCTTTGACATCTGCGCCTGCTTTCACATTCAAGGACAAAACACGGCCGCTGATAGGGGCAGAAATTGTCAGGCTGCTAATTTTCTCCATAATAGCCTCTAACTCGCGCTCAGCATCAGCAAGAGTTTTCTCCGCTTTTTCCAGCGCGTTTTGGTGGGTGCGCAGCAGCACTGCTAATTCCCGCTCAGCTGCAGACAGGGTCTGCTTGGCTGCTGCGGCTTCCTGCTCTGCTTTTTCCAGTTCAACTTTGGCGATAACACCAAAACCGTACAATTTGCGCTGAAGGTCTAGGTTAGCCTCTTTGGCAGCTAGATCTAGTTCGGCTTTGGTGATCTTGTTTTTAGCTGCGCTCAGCTCATAAGCCTGGTCATCCTGTAATTCTGCTAAAGCTTTTTCGGCTGCGCTGAGGTCGTTTTCTGCCTTCGCTTGAGACTCGTATAAGCTTGGAGAATGCAGTCTAATTAGAAGTTCCCCGGCGGCGACATCGTCGCCTTCTTTAACCAAGATTTCAACAATGGAAGCAGCTGCTTCGGCTTTTAACTCAACTATGGTTTCCGGTGTGACAGTTCCGCCAGCAGTTATCTTGTCGATAAAATCATTAGTTCCGACTTCAGCGTAAGTATAAAAATTCAGGACAAATTCTTCTTCTTTTGGGAAAAAATAGCGGTAAGCAGTAAATGTAATTGCTGCCATAATGATAAGGGTGAACAAGAATAATCCTAAATTTTTGGAGCTGCCGGCTCGTCTTTTACGTTTTTTTGGTTTGTTGACAATTATTGATTCTGACACTAGTGTCCTCCTCTCGTACAGATTGGTAATTTGGCAGGGAATGAATACAACTGCGGTGAATTAAATTAAGTACTTAGCAATTCTGCTCTATTTTCCTGCAAAAAACCTCTTTTTTCTCTCACCTTATTCGTCGGGGTAATGAGGCAAGCCTGCCGGCGAATATATTTAAGGTAACGAGAAAAAGGAGGATGCCGAATGTCCCGCCAGCGGAAATTCATTTGGATAACTTTAACCAGACAGTATTTGATTGCTTTCGGTCTGCTGGTAGTTTTGTTATATATACTTACGCTGCCGGAGAGCTATCATTTGGCGGTACTATCGACTGCAGCAGTTGCAACACCGGTTAAGTATGATGTAGTCATCGATCCAGGTCATGGAGGGATTGATTCTGGCGGGATCGGTGCTGAGGATATTTATGAAAAAGAGATTGTGCTCGATATTGCATTAAAAATGAAAGATTACTTAGAGAAACAGGGATTGACAGTTGGTTTAACTCGCAGTAGCGATACTGATGTAACGCATTTGGCCAGCATACGGGGAACAAGGCACCAGCGGGATCTGAACGGGCGCTTTTTGGCTATGCATGAGGGCAGCCTGGGAATCAGTATCCATGCAAATGTTACTAAGAGTAAAGACGAAAAAGGTGCGATTGTTTTTTACAGGCGGGATTCGTATATTGACAGACTCTACGCCGAGACCGTCCTGGAGGAATTGGAAAGGGTGCAGGTCTTGAACCACCCTCAGCCGATTCCTCGCGGCAATCTGCTGCTGTTAAAAGTAAAGCCTCCGTCGCTGCTGGTGGAGGTGGGTTTTTTGTCGAATCAGGATGATCTGGAGAAGCTGACCAATCCCGACTTCCGGCAGGTTTTAGCGGAGGCACTTGGACAGGGTGTGCTAAATTTCTATTATCTTTACCGCTTAGAGCAGTCGGAGTAGCCTGCAGCGATTTCAGATACGATTGAATTCAGATCTGGAATGATTTGATCGAGAAAAGTTTCAAAGTCTGCAGGTGCAGCAGCATCAGCTTGGTCAGAAATAGCTCGAATTATGATGTACGGAATTTGGTTGAGATAGGCGGTGTGGGCAATAGCAGCTCCTTCCATCTCAGCGCAGAGTGCCTGAAATGTTTCAAATAGAAAATGTTTCCGCTCCGAACTGGATATGAATTGGTCTCCGCTGGCGATAGTACCTAGATGGGTGCGGTTGGGACCAACAACTTTGTGGGCAGCTGCGACTGCTTTTGATTTCAGCTCTTGGTCTGCCAGAAAACAAGTTTGGTCAAAGCCGGGAACTGTTCCCGGTTTATATCCGAAAACTGTAACATCAAAGTCATGGTGCACCGCATCTTCAGCAATGATGACGTCACCGATTTTAACATTTGGGTCTACACCACCCGCTACACCGGTGTTGATAACCGCAGTGACTTGAAAATGGTCAATCAGGAGCTGGGTGCAGACCGCGGCGTTGACCTTACCGACTCCGCATCTAACCACAATGACCGGTTGACCATTAAGTTTGCCCTGATGAAAGGCCAGTCCAGCGATTGTAGTCTCCGAATGTTCTTCAAGCTTGGGAATCAGTCCGGCGACTTCTTCTGCCATCGCACCGATAATACCGATATACATAGCAATCATCTCCTGTTGTAGTATAATAGAAATGGTAGTACCTATAAGTTTACCAATTTAGTAAACTGAGTTCAATAAATTGGAAAAATAAGGGGTTGAAACTTGTGAAACAGCTGACATTTGATTACAGAAATGCACTGCCTTTTGTTAATGAGCACGAATTGGACAACCTTGCTGAAGAGGTTCTGCTTGCTCACAAGCGCCTGCATGATAAAACAGGTGCTGGCAGTGACTTTCTCGGATGGATTGATTTGCCTAAAGATTATGATCGGGAGGAATATGAGCGGATTAAGCAGGCTGCAGCCAAAGTCCGTTCTAACTCGGATGTATTTTTGGTGATCGGTATCGGAGGTTCATATCTGGGAGCGCGGGCCGCAGTAGAAATGCTGAAAAACGGATTTTATAATGTTCTGCCCAACAAAAAACGCGGTGGCCCGCAGATCTTTTTTGTTGGCCACAATATCAGCGGTACATATCTGGCTGAATTGCTGCAGTTGATTGAGGATAGGGATGTTTCAATTAATGTGATTTCCAAATCCGGTACAACGACCGAACCGGCCTTGGCTTTTCGCGTACTGCGGGAGCATTTAGAGAAACGGTATGGCAGTGAAGGGGCAGCAGAGCGGATCTATGTAACTACAGATCGCAGCAAGGGCGCCCTCAAGCAGCTGGCGGACAGCAAAGGCTATGAAACCTTTGTAATTCCAGACGATATCGGGGGAAGATTTTCGGTTCTGACCGCTGTGGGTTTGCTGCCCATCGCTGTAGCTGGGATTGACACAGATGCGATGCTGAAGGGCGCAGCTCATGCCCGCGAATGGTATTCTGTTCCGGAATTAGCCAACAATCCCGCTTACCAGTATGCTGCTCTCCGCAACATTCTTTACCGCAAGGGCAGAACTATGGAAATAATGGTAAACTATGAGCCAAAAATGCATTTCTTTACCGAGTGGTGGAAACAGCTCTTTGGTGAAAGCGAGGGTAAGGATCAGAAGGGAATATTCCCCGCCGGTGTGGATTTTTCCACCGATCTGCATTCTCTCGGACAGTATATTCAAGATGGACTGCGTAATCTCTTTGAGACTGTATTAGTTGTTGAGAAGCCAGAACTAGATCTTACAGTCGGCAGTGATCCGGATAATGTGGACGGATTGAATTTCTTGGCTGGTAAAACCTTCGATTTTGTTAACAAGCAGGCATTTACAGGCACAGTGTTGGCTCATGTTGATGGAGGAGTGCCGAATTTAGTTCTGACAATTCCTGAGATCAGCCCCGCTTATTTTGGCGCCATGGTCTATTTCTTTGAAAAAGCCTGCGGCATCAGCGGTTATCTCTTGGGAGTTAATCCTTTTGACCAGCCTGGTGTTGAAGCCTATAAGCAGAATATGTTTGCTCTCTTAGGCAAACCCGGGTTTGAAAAACGCCTTCAAGAACTGCAGGCAAAAATGAAGTAAAGCTCCAAGTCTGGAGCTTTACTGCTATGTGTGCCTGGCATGCTTACTGCGCCGATGGGCTGCAAGAAGCCCTGTCGCCTAACCAGCGGGAAGACAACCAGCAGGCAAGGGCGTCACTGGTAACAGTGTAGTCT
>FZPS01000099.1_pt196 | contig 28899 bp, 24 predicted proteins | sample 1817821 | NCBI WGS metagenome assembly FZPS01 (sample SAMEA104158645, study PRJEB21678) | metagenome | place: Germany | collected 2015-04-21
GTACCAACCCAGGACCAGCGTAACCAGGGCCATGACCACGACGGGCAGCATCACCGCGGCAGAAGCGGTACCGCGCTTAAGCTGCAGCGCGGCGGTGTCGCCGGGCGAGAATAGGGTATGAATGGCCGGCATGTAGTAGCCCAGCGAGATGATGCTGTTGGCGATGGCTACGCTGCTTAAGACGATACCCAGGGCCGTCCCGGCCTGGAAACCGCTCTTGTAGATCATCAACTTGCTCATAAAACCGCTGAATGCCGGGATGCCGGCCAAGCCCAGGGCGGCAATGGTAAAAGCGATGCCGGCAAGGGGCATCACCCTCCCCACGCCCTTCAACTCGGCAATCCGGCGGGTCCCGGCCTTCTCAATGATATATCCCACGCTCAAAAAGGCCAGGGCCTTCATGAAGGCGTGGGTTTCGATATGGAAAAGGCCCCCGGTAAAGCCGTTGACCGACTGGAAATAGAAGCCCACGCCAAATCCCAGGATGATGTAGCCCATCTGGGCCACGCTGGAGTAAGCCAGCATGCGCTTGATATCACTCTGAGCGATGGCGATATAGTTGCCGTAGGTCATGGTGATCACCGCAAAAACGATCAGGATCAGGCCCACCATCTGGATCTGAATGGAGAAGACGGTCAAGATGAGGCGCAGCATGGCAAAAAAGCCGACCTGGATAACAATCCCTGAAAGGAGGGCGGAGATGCCGCTGGGCGCCGCGGAGTGGGCATCGGGAAGCCAGGAATGCAGCGGCACCATGGCCGCTTTCACGCCAAAGCCGGTGATCACCAGGACCAGGGCCGCCATCACCGGCAGTTCGGGCCAGCCGGAGATCTGGGCCGCGATTTCAGACATGGAGAGGCTGCCCGAGTAGAGGTAGAGCAGGCTCAGCCCCAGTATGGCCAGGGTGGAGCCGAGGGCGTTGGTGATCACATACTTGAATCCCGCCTCGATGGGCTCCCAGGATTCCTTCCGGAATGAAACCAGGCAGTATGACGAAATGGAGAGGATCTCAAAAAAGACATAAAGGCTGACAATGTCCCCGGCGCAGGCCACCCCCACCATGCCCCCGGTCATGATGAGCAGCAGGGCGTAGTACTTGTCGGTGCCGAGGTCATCTCTCATGTAGCCTATGGAATAGATCGCCACCAGGATGATGAGCGGGAATATTACTTTAACCATGAACAGCGACAGGGCGTCCGGTTCCAGCGTCCCCAGCCAACCCACCGGGCCGGCCGACCCGCCTATGGAAATATGCGGATAGGCCAGGCTGAGAATGTAGACGCCGGCGGTTACCGCCAGGGTTATGGCGGCGGCCACCAGGCCTCCTGTCCGGTCCCCCTTTATCCTGCTGGTGATCTTGCCGCTGACATAGGAAAGCACAGCCCCCAGGAAAAGCGGCAGCAACATGCCCATTGCCCAAAAAAGTTCAGGAGTTTGCATCATACCATACCCTCCTCCGTTAGAACAGGCCTAACGACTTCATCGCCACTTCAATCCACTGGTGAAAATAATGGGGATAGATGCCCACCGCCAGGCTGAGCAGGGAAAGGGCCAGCATGGAAGCAAGCATGGTTGAAGGGGCTTCTCGAACATCGTTTATATTCCCGCATTCGTTAAACTCCGGTCCAAAAAATACCTTCGCCACCAGCCTGAGCACGTAGAAGGCGGTCAGCACAGAGGCGCAGACGGCAATGATGGCCAGCGCCGTGTAAGGGGTGGAAAAGCCGCCGGCAAAGATGATCCATTCGCTCTGGAAGGCCCCCAGCGGCGGGGCTCCGGCCAGGGCCAGGGCGGCCACGCTGCAGCAAAGGGCCGTCCAGGGCATCCTCCGGGCCAGCCCCCCCACCTTGTCCAGGTGGGTCGCCCCGGTGGAATGGATCACCGCCCCGATGCTCATAAAGAGGAGGGCCTTGGCGGTGCCGTGGTTGAGCATGTGGAAAATGGAGCCCTTTAGGCCCAGCGCGGACATGCTGGCGATGCCTATGAGCACGTATCCCATCTGGCTGATGGTAGAGTAGGCCGCCACCCGCTTCATCTCGGTGCTGCGCAGCGCCTGCAGGCCGCCATACCACTGGCTGATGACGGCAAAGATGAGCAGCGGCAGGAGCAGTGAAGATGAAACCTCGGGCGGAAAGAGGGTAAAGAGAAAGCGAATCATCCCGTATATGCCCATGTTCATCATGATCGCCGACAGCATCACGCTGACCGGCAGCGGCGCCTCGGAGTGGGCGTCGGGCAGCCAGACATGGGCCGGGAAGATGGCCATCTTGACGGCAAAGCCGATGGTAAAGAGCGAGGCCAGCACCGTGAGAGTCGACCTGGGCAGAGCGGCCAGAACACTCTGCAGGGTATAGATACCCGACTCCCCGGTGACGCTCAGGATCCAGAGAATGGATATGAGAATCAGCGCCGCCCCCACGTGGGTGACGACAAAATATTTAAATCCCGTGGCCTGCGGCCTGGGGCCGCCGCCCCAGTAGACAATCAAGGCCGTCGAGGGGATGAGCATGAGCTCCCAGAGAAAGTAAAACTGGATCAAATCCGTGGCCATGACCGCCCCCACCATGGCCGCCGTGAACAGCAGCGTCCAGCCGTAGAAGCTGCTCCCGGCCTCTTCCGGAGCCATGTAGCCCCTGGTGTAGATCATATCAATGGCCATGAGCACGGTGATGGTAACGATGGTAAAGGCGCCCAGCGCGTCCACGATGAGGTTGAACTCAAAGCCGAAAGACTTAATCCAGGCCAGGTTAATGACAACGCTCCCGTATCGCAGCACCGGCGGCACCAGGGCCAGGGAGAGGGCCGCCGTGGCCAGGCAGCCGGCCAGCGTGATATCCCGGGCCAGCTTCGGCCTATCCTTGATCAACAGGCAGATGAGCGAAGCCAACAACGGGACCAGGAAGATCAACAATGGTAATATTGAAAAGCTCATAACCTTAACCTCGCTTTGCCCAGACTATAGCAATTACGATTACTATGCCTGATACTAACCACAAGAGGTTTTTGTTCAAATCGCCGATATTCTGCTCCCTGAGCGCCCGGCCGAAGCCTACCGACAGGGAGATAATCATCCGGCCGATCCAATCCGTGAACCGGTCGTAGACGGCGACAATCCAGGAAGCGGCGGCGTAGGCTCCATTGAGCAAGGCCTGGTAGAAGGCGTCGAAGCCGAAGCCCCGCCCGGCCCAGGCCGCAAAGGCGGAAGGCTCGCCGGCCATGCCCGCTTTCCGGGTCGCGATAACCACCAGGCCCCCCAGCACCAGTGCCGCCAGGGAGAGGAGAAAGGCGGTGCTGTGCACCGTTTCGCTGATTAAGGCGGCCACGCCGATTATCTCGTGGATAATCCCGCTCCGGCTGAGGCCGGCGGAGTAGTTGCCGATGATCAGCCAAGAGGTTAACGCCCCCGCCGCCAGCAGCACCAGCGGGAAGAGCATGGAAGGATGGGCCTCCTTCGCCTGCGCAGTTGACGGGGCCGGCTCGCCGGTAAAGACCCTGATATAGGAGCGCACCGAATAGGTCACCGTGAGCGCCGCGGTGATAACGGCCAGGACCAGGGGCACGATGTTGCCGGAGTGCAGGGCCGAGGCAAAGAGCATATCCTTGCTCCAGAAGCCGTTGAAAATGGGCACCCCGGCCAGGGCCAGCACCCCCACCAGGTAGCAGCGGCCGGTAACCGGCATCCTGCGGCCCACCCCGCCCATCTCGCCCATATCGCGCGTGTGGACCTCGTGGATTACCGCCCCGGCGCAGAGAAAGAGGAGCGCCTTGAAGATGGCATGGCTCAGCAGGTGGAACTGGCTGGCCAGGATGCCGCCCACGCCGATGCCGAACATCATGTAGCCAAGCTGGCTCACCGTAGAGTAAGCCAGCATCCTTTTCAGGTCGCGGGCAAAGAGCGCCATGCAGGCCGCCAGGAAAGCGGTGCCCGCCCCCACCCAGGTGACCGCGTCGGTCCAGCCGGCTACCGGGGCAAAGAGGGGATAGGTCCGGGCCATGAGGTAGACGCCGGCATTGACCATGGTCGCCGCGTGGATCAGGGCGCTCACCGAGGTGGGCGCCTCCATGGCGTCGGGCAGCCACACGTGCAGGGGCACCTGCGCCGATTTGCCCACGGCGCCCATCAGAAAGCCGAAGCCGGCCAGGGCCAGCATTAATCCCGGAAGCTCGCCGGCGGCGGCCTTTTCCATAATCTCGAATACATTAAAGGTGCCGGTGGATACATAGAGAACCATGATCCCCGTCAGCAGCCCCACGTCGCCGATCTTGGTGGTGATAAAGGCCTTCAGCCCGGCCTTGGCCGCCTCGGGGTTGTGCAGCTCAAAACCAATGAGGGCATAAGAACACAGCCCCACCGTTTCCCAGAAGAAAAACATCACCAGCAGGTTGTCCGTGGTCACCAGGCCGATCATCGCGCCGATGAAAAGAAGAACAAGGCTATAATACCTGGTTAAACCCTCTTCGCGCTCCATGTACTTGTAAGAGTAAAGCAGTATGAGGGCGCCCAGCACGCCGGCCACCGCCGCAATATAAGCCGACAGACCGTCGGGCGCCAGGCTGAAATCGTTTAAAACCCCCTGCCACGGGATCACGAACCGGCCCGGAGAGCCCGCCCCCAGCAGCGTCAATATGGTCAGGCAGGCCGTAGCGGCGCCGGCGGTGATGGCAAAAGCCGGCCTGAGCTTCGGCTTGAGCGCCCCGACCAGAAGGGTCAGCACCGCCCCGCCGATGGGCACCGCCACCTGGGCCAGGTAAATTGATGAATTCATCCAGCTTCCCTCCTTACTAACCGCGCAGCCGTCTAATCTGGCTGGTATCCACGGCGCCGTAGTGCCGGTAAATATTCACGATCATGGACATCCCCACCGCGGTAACCGCCGCTTCGATGACGATGACGATGATGGCCAGCGACTGGCCCAGCCCGGGATTCATCCAGAAGGCGCCTCCGAAGACGAAGGCCAGGGTGACCGCCTTGGTCAACATGGTGAATCCCATGAGCATGCGGAACATGTTTCTGCGGCTCACGATGCAGTAGATTCCCAGGCCGGCGATGACCGCGATGGCTGCAGCAGCCCAGACCCAGCTGACCGCCAAAACGCTCATTTTCCTCCCTCCGTCCTGAAAAGCGCTCCGATGCCGATGGCCGCCGTGAAAATGACAATCCCCAGGCCGAGAACATCGAGCAGCCTTTCTCCCCAGAGAATTTCAGGCAAGGTTCCGGGAGAGATAACCGCCGGCTCGGCCGACGCGCCTTTAAACAGGGCCCAGCCTATAAAAAGGGCAATGGCGGCGGCGATGAGCAGGCCGGTTACATTGAGGTAAGTAAGCTTCAGCTTCCGCTCTCCCTTAAACTGCCTCTCTTCCACCAGCGAGATGGTGGCCATAAATAAAACGGTGATCAGGCCCGCCCCGATGCTCAGCTCCATAATGGATGCGTAGGGCGCGCCCAAGCTGTAAAAGAGAATACTGGTAAAGACGCTTAACAAGCCCAGGCTGATGACCGCGTACAGCAGGTCGCGGCTGAAAACCACTCCCAGCGCCGCCAAGGCCATCAGCGCCAGCAAAATAACACCCAGCAAGAGTATCCCTTCTTTCCTCGTGCTCTAGCAAATCCGGGGGATATGCTGCCCCCGCAGAAAATCCAAAGCCCTGGTCCCCCCAAAGCGTGTCCTTAAAAGCGCCCTGCCGCCGCTTTCCTGAAGCCGGCCGATGATCGCCGCTCCCCGGCCCTGCTCAAAGCGGTTTAAGCGCTCCACCAGGCCGGGGGCTGCCCCGGGCGGAACCACGGCGATAAAGCGGCCTTCGCAGGCCAGGTAGAGCGGGTCCACCCCCAGCATTTCGGAAAGCTCCATTACCTCGCGGCAAAGAGGTATTTCCTCCTCCTTCACGATGATATCCAGCCTGCAGGCTGCGGCCAGCTCACTCAGCACCGTGGCCAGGCCTCCCCTGGTGGCGTCACGCATGAACCTCACCGGCAGATCCTTGATGATCTCGCGGATCAGCGGCCAGAGGCAGGCGCAGTCCGAAAGGAGGCCGTTTCCCGGGCTGATCCCCATGCGGGAGGCCAGGATGACCATGCCGTGGTTGCCCACCGGCCCGCTGACGATAACGCTGTCCCCGGGGCGGACCATCTCGGCGCCCAGTCTGAGGTGCTCCTCCCGGAGCCCTATCCCCGTGGTGTTGATAAACAAGCGGTCCGCCGCCCCTCTTTCGGTCACCTTGGTATCGGCGGCCACGATCTCCACCCCCGCTTCCGCGGCGGCGCGGGCCATGGAGACGGCCACCCGCTCCAGCTCTTCCATGGGCAGCCCTTCTTCAATGATAAAGCCGGCCGTGAGGTAGAGCGGGCGCGCGCCCATTACCGCCAGGTCATTTACCGTGCCGCAGACGGCGAGCTTGCCGATATCGCCCCCGGGGAAGAAGAGGGGGTCGACGATAAAGCTGTCCGTGGCCAGGGCCACCTTTCCTCCCGGCAGGGAGAAGAGCGCCGCATCTTCCTGCCGGCCCAGCAGGGGGTTGCCGAGGTGAGGCTCAAAGATGCGGGAGATGAGCTCCCTGGTGAGCGCTCCCCCGTCGCCGTGACCCAGTTGAACCAGCCTGGACAGGTCATTCCCCTCCCCAAAAGCTAAAAATATGAAGCGCAGGCTCCCTCGCTCGAAACCATGCAGGCCCCCTGCGGGCGCTCCGGGGTGCATGTGACCCCGAAGAGGTCGCATTCGGGGGGCCTTATGGCGCCGCGCAGCACCTCGCCGCAGCGGCAGGCCTCCCGGCAGCCGCCGGGCGCGCGGCTTGGCACCAGCCCGAAGCGTTTCCTGGCATCAAAGGCGGCATACCTGGGCTTAATCCCGAGTCCGCTGCCTTCGATTTCGCCGAAGCCGCGCCAGAGGGCCGCTTCCGGGGCAAATACTTCGGCCATGGCCTCCAGCGCCGCGATATTCCCCTTTTCGCCGACCACCCGGGTATAGGCGTTGAGCACGGCGCACCGCCCGGCGGCCGCCATCTCCAGGAGCAGGGCGGTGGCGTGCAGCACATCAAGCGGCTCAAATCCGGCCACCACCGCCGGGCAGCACAGCTCCGAAGCGAGAAAGTCAAAAGCCCGGCGGCCCGTGACGGCGCTCACATGCCCGGGCAGTATCAAGCCCTCGATCCGGCAGCGGCCCGCCGGCAGCAGCAGCTTGAGCGCAGGGGGCATCAGCTTGTGCAGCGAAATAACGCTTAAATTCTTCAGCCCGGCGGATGCCGCTTCCAGGATTAACAGGGCTGTTCCCGGGGCGGTGGTTTCAAATCCCGTAGCGGCAAAGACCACCTGGTACTTTGCGTTTTGCCGGGCCAGGGTTAACACGTCCAGGGCTGAATAAACCAGGCTGACCTGGGCCCCCCTGGCCTTCTGCTCCAGCAGGCTCCCCTCCGTTCCCGGCACCCGCAGCAGGTCGCCGTAGACAGCCAGGACAACCTTCTCCTGCAGGGAAAAGCGGAGCAGCATATCCAGGTCGGCGGGATCGGTTACGCAGACCGGGCATCCCGGGCCGCTGCGATACTCCACCGCATCGCTGAGCAGCTCTCTGAACCCCGACTTCGCCAGCACATGGGTATGCGTGCCGCAGACCTCCATGACGGGGACGGGAGCGGCGCCGGGAACCCTTTGCGCCAGGAGCCTGATTCGCCGGATCGCCTCCGCGGCCAACAGCCTGTTCGAAAAAGAATTAACCGGAAGTGGACTGCCCATAGATCTCCTCGTATAGCGCCAGAGTCTCGCGGGCCTGCTCCGGGCTCACCTTCTGTATAATAAAACCCGCATGGAGCAAACCGTAGTCGCCCGCTTTAATCTCCGGCACCAGTTTTTTTGATACAACCCTGGTTCCGCCGGCAATCTCAATCGTCGCCCGGTCCCCTTCCACAACCAGCACCCGCACCGGCACCGCTATGCACAAATTTTGACCCCCCCATGCGCCAGCCTCCACAGCCCAATGGCCACCTGCCCGAAGGCAATCCCCGCGTCGCTGCAGGGCACCTGGGAATGGGTGTAGACCTTCAGCCCGCGGCCTTCCATGATCCCCCTGCATTTCCGGGAAAGGTACTGGTTTTGGAAAACCCCTCCGCTGAGCACAACCCTCTCCAGGCCGTATTTTAGGGCCGCCTCCAGGGCCGCTTTGGCCATGATATCGGCCAGGGCGTCATGAAAGCGAAGCGCAATTATCTCTGCCGGCACCTTTTTCTCGAGGTCGCGGATAATGCAGCGCAGCAGCTGCCGGGGAGAGATGAGGCCGCCGGAAGCAGTGAAGCGGTAGCCGGAATCATTTTTTTCGGTGGCGCCGTCCACCAGGGCGCCCAGCGCGGCGGCGGCCTGCCCATCGTATGAGCTGACGGAGCAAATTCCCAGCATGGCCGATACCGCGTCAAAGAGCCTGCCGCAGCCCGAAGAGAGAGGGCAGTTGAACCCGCTCTCCAGCATCCGGGAAATGATTTCAATCTCTGCGCCGCAGCCCGGGAAGAGGCGTTGAGCGGTCTGAACCCAGGAAGCCCCCCCATACTGCCTGAGGTAGGAGATTGCTGTGCGGCGGGGATAGCGGATGCAGGATTCGCCGCCCGGCAGGGGCACATATTCCAGGTGCGCCTCCCGGCTAAAGTCAAGGTAGTCGCCCACAAGCACCTCGCAGCCCCATAAATTGCCGTCCAGGCCGTAGCCGGTGCCGTCGGCAATCAAGCCCACCACCGGACCCGTGAGCCCGTTATCGGCCATGCAGGAGGCCATGTGCGCATGATGATGCTGCACCTTTAAAAATTGGCGGGGAGAAGGCCCGTCCCCCTCTCCCCCGGCCAGGGCCCTGGCCGTTAAGTAATGGGGGTGCAGGTCGCAGACCACCGCTGCCGGAAAGATCCGGCAGCGCCGCTGGAGATCGCCAACCAGGCTGAGATATCTTTCCGCCATCTCCTCGGAAGAGAGGTCGCCCACATGCTGGCTCATCACCGCCTCTCCATCGCGGTAGAGGCAGAAAGTATTTTTAAAATCGGCGCCCGCTCCCAGAAGCTCAATCCCGTGGTAGTTTGAAGGCAATGGAAGGGAGAGTGCCTGGGAGCTGTACCCTCTCGACCTGCGGATAAATTCCACCCTGGAGCCGTCAAGCGCAACCACCGAATCGTCGCAGGGCTGCTCGATGGGCCGGTCATGGACGAGTAAATAATCGATCATCGGCCTAAGCCTGGACAAGGCCTCTTCGTCCCGGTAAACAAGCGGCTGCCCGGAAAGATTGCCGCTGGTCATCACCAGGAACTCGAGGTCACGATCAAACAAGGCCTGATGCAGCGGCGTGTAGGAGAGCATCACCCCGGCGCGGCGCAAGCCGGGTGCTACCCGGGACCAGCTGCCGGAGGGTTTCGGATCCTTGAACCGGAGTAAAAGGATCGGCGACGGCGGGCTTAGCAGAACTTCCATTTCCGGGCCGCCAAGCTGGAACCGGCGCCGCACGCATTCAAGATCCCGGGCCATGACCGCCAGGGGCTTGTCCGGGCGGCGCTTCTGCTTTCTCAGCCGATCTATCGCATCCGCGTTGTAGGCGTCGCAGGCGAGGTGATAGCCCCCCACACCTTTAACGCCGATAATTTTGCCCTCTTTTAAAGCCCGGCGGGTCTGGGCCTGCCAATCTCCGGGAACAGGGCGCCCGCAGCAGTCCAAAAGCCTGGCCGCGAAACCGGAATCAGGGCAGTGAAAGCTTTGATCAGGCGCCTCTTGCCGGCGGCTGCCGCGCCCGGTTAAATCCAGAGCAGGCGAACAGCCTGATGGAGACGAATTCGTGGCAATGCCTGCCCGGAACTCCTCCATATAGACACCCTCTCGTCTGGCTTGATAAAAAAATGGGAACCAGTTTCCTTAGTTCCCGGTATAAGAGTCTACATAAAATTCAAGCCCTGAGACCAGCTTTAGATTACCGCCCCGGCAGGAGGGGCACGATTCCGCCGGCTCCTGCAATGAAAAGAGAGAATCGCAATCCAGGCACTTCATCGATCCCTCTACTTCTTTAACCTTTACCAGGCAGTCTGCAAACATGGGCTCATCGGCCCGGGCTATTTCCAGGGCATGGGCCAATGATTCAGCGGTAATGCCCTGCATTTTCCCGATGACCAGCTCCACAAGTTCGATCTTATTTAAACCTTTTTCTAGGGCTTCGCGCTTAACCATGGAGAGAGCATTTTTCATCAAGCCGATCTCGTGCATTAAAATTTTCCCCTCGCTAAAATATGCTAAATATCTTGACAATTAGTCATTATCGTATTGTTATGATATTTTTATATTATATGTAGAGAAAGACATTGTCAAGAGCAATAATATTTAATAAATTTGGATAACAAGAGAAGCCCAAACTGTGAAGGTTTTTTAAAGCACGAGGGTTAAAGGGGATAAAAAAACCTGCTTAGAGCAGGAAAAAGAGGTGAATCTGCATCCGTTTTATAATTTCTGCCGGCAAAGCTTTTTCCGGGATCGGGATGAGCCGCCGGCTGTTCCTAAATCAGAGCCGTGCTGAAATAGCGCTCCGCCCTGTCGGCAAGGACTGTAGCAATCATCTTGTCCGAGCCGAACATTTGGGCCGCCCGGCAGCAAGCCCAGACATTCGCTCCGGAGGAGGTGCCCACGAGAAGCCCCTGCGCCCTGGCCAGCTTCCTGGTGGTGTTTATCGCATCCTCGTCGCTAACCTCTATTACTTCATCCACCAGGCTCGTATCGAGCACCGGGGGGATAAAGCCGTCGCCGATTCCCTGGATCTTGTGAAAGCCGGGCTCATGCCCCAGCAGCGCAGAGACGTTTTTCGGCTCAACCGCGATGACAAGCATCTTGGGGTTACACTCTTTGAGGAACCTGCCCACTCCGCAGAGCGTGCCCCCGCTGCCGAGGCCCGAGACAAATATGTCCACGCGTCCCGCCATCTGATCCCAGATCTCGCGGGCGGTGGTCAGGTAATGAATCTCTGGGTTATCGGGGTTTTCAAATTGCTGGGGGACAAAAATGGACGAATCCTTCTCTGCGCGACTGCGCACCTCTTCGACGGCTCCGGCGATGCTCTTTTCGGCCGGTGTAAGAACCAGCTCGGCGCCAAGCGCTCGGATGATCTTTTTCCTCTCCTCGCTCATATTTTCCGGCATGACTATAACAACGCGGTAGCCTTTTTGGACGCCGGCCAGGGCCAGGCCAATGCCGGTGTTGCCCGAGGTGGGCTCCATTATGGTCATCCCGGGCTTCAGAGCGCCTCTTTTCTCCGCCTCCTCGATCATGTAGAGGGCTACCCGGTCTTTTATGCTACCGCCCGGATTTAGAAATTCGGCCTTGGCATAGATATTCAGCCCCGTCATTTTCTCAAGCTTGATCATCGGAGTATGGCCAATCAAATCTAGAACATTGCCTGTAATCAATTGTTCAACACTCTCCTGCCAATAATAATTTTTACGTTCCAGATCTGCATGCGTTAAATTATAAGATCCGGTTCCTTATTGCTCATTCATATTACTTGCCCGAAGCCCAAAGTGCGATCATTTTTTTCTTTCTCCTTTTCCGATTATAATTCCTTCCGGTAATGAAGGCCAGACTCTCGTTGAGTAAAATTTCCATATGAGTGAACCCGGACTGGCATATTTTTAAAAGAACACAGGGATAATCAGCAATCCCACCAGGCTTGCCAAGGTAAGAACCCCCGATAAAAAACCGGCAGCCATACCCCAGCCAAAAACCGACCATGCTTTCTGAACCTCCCTGAACTGCTCCACGCTTTCCCAAGCCCGGTTTTGCCAAGCCCACCGGTTTCCCATTGCGCCAAGCACAAAGGAGATAACCACGTTTACTCCCGGGAGCAAGCCCAGCAGGGCGATATAGGTTTTATGCCCCAGCCCCCAGATCCAGCACAGCCAGAATGCGCCCCAGTTCCAACCCCTTATTTCTGCGGGTACGATATGAGAATCAATTTGCGCGGACTTAACATTCATAAAATTACTTCCTCCTCATATGTATAAGTAAGCCCATGGTTAACTTCCCAACCTGATGCTGACTTAAAAAAGGCGGGGAAATCCTATCGCCAATCCACAAGATCACTGAAAGGATAGATCGGGTGTGGAATATCCGTATAGTCCAGGGAATAGATATCCACATTTGTTGTCCCCGGTGTAATTACATCGATTGTCTTCCGGTTGTACAGCAGGTAGGTGAAGCGGAAGGGAAAAAGGTTTTTTGCCACCACGATATCGGCTTTCCAGAGGTTCAGGCCCAGTTCCGTATAAAAATCAGGAGCCATCGCCGCCGGGGGCATCTCCGTGATGATCAGGTGAACCCCGCCGTGCTTTAAGATAACTGTCTTTCCATAAAGCCAATCCTTCTTGCTCACGATTTCCCCTGTTACCTCAAGAGGACGGTTATAGGTCTGCTCCAGCTTACCCCCTACGGTTAGCGTGATCGTCTCCCCGATAGGATAGGCATAAGCCTCCAGGGCCGCCTCACGATCACGCAGGGGAATATATGAAACCAGGTCGGAGCCTTCCTCGATCAACGCCTTCAGGATCCAGGTGTTTTCTCCCGGCCCCCCGGCGCCCACGGCGTCGGAAGCATCGCAGAACATCACCGTGCCAAGCTTCCGGGCCAGCCAATTGCTGCGGGCAAGTTTGATCGCTTCAGACGGTGTATAGCCCTCCCTGTGCGGATAATCCCGCACCGCCCAGTTCATATCCGCAAGTTCCTCGGCCAGCTCTTCTGCCAGTTCCTTGTTCCCGTCGGTCACCACCACCGTACTCCAGCCCAGTTCGGGCTCGTCCAGCCAGAGGTGAACCATGTAGTTGGAAATACTGAGAACCTCTTCCCGCTTCAGATTCTTTTTAATCCAGTTAAATATGTGGCGCATTGGCGGCAAAAAATCAATATTCATGCCGCCGCCTTTGAGAAGCCGCATCTTGCGGAAGGCCATGACCGGCTCAATTTCTCCCAGGACCGTCCGGCAGAGTATCTCCCCTGAAGTATAGCCAGTCCGGTAATGGTCCCGGTGTGGATTGGTCAGGTAACCTACGATGAACGTTGCCAGGCGAGCGTTAGCTTCGGTAACATTGGCGTGCAGGTCGTAAGAAATACCTATGGGCAGGGAATTACCAAACTCGTCCCGCACTGCTTGCAGCAGATCACTTTCCGGATCCCGGAGCCCCTCAACCCCCATGGAGCCATGCAGCGAAAGGTAAAGACCATCGAGCTGCTCCATCTCCCTTAAACCCTGCAGAAGCTCCCCCTTGAAACGCTCGTAGACCGCCGCCTCGATTTTACCACCGGACATGGCCAGCGCCTGGTAAATCGGCACAGCCTCTACAGAGCCCCGGCCCACTTCCTCGACTGCGGCGACAAAACCAACCAGCTCATCGGTCAGTCCGTCTAAAACGTCTTCTCCATAAAGAAGGCCCGCTGCCTCGAAATCATCAATTATTGTCGGCACCGGCGAGAAGACGTTTGTCTCCTGCCGCAGCATGGCAAATGCAACTACTTTCTTGCCGGCCTGGGGCGCAACAGCGGCCGGATCTTTAGAACCGCCGCACCCTCCGGCAAATAGCAGGGCTATGAAAAGAACACTTAAAAAAACCGGTGCACTCTTTCTCATTTTAGAAGCCCCTCCTTACACCAGGATTAATCACTGCATGCGAGAAATTTTATAATTGCGGCGCTTTTCGATATGATGCTATCATTGCCTCACCGCTGTGTCAACACTTAGCGGTATATTTCCTCGTTCCAGTCTCTGTTGCTTGGAAGTAGCTTGGAACTTCCCTTTGCTTTGTTTGATGCTTTCCTTGGTAATTCAAGATACAGACAAAACTTTTCTAACCCGCTCAAGAGTTTTGATGCAGCAATTAAATCCGTGCGTTGCCGTTGACATCCTGGTGTATACTCCGGAAGAATTCGCGAAGATGCAAAACAAGCCCAACTCTTTTGTCAGGAACATCCTGGGAAAAAGGAGGGTTGTTTATGGAAAAGAACACTAATGACGAGCTGAGTAAATCGCCAGAGATCAACTTTACGCAGAACGGGGCTGTATGGTGAAGCTCTCCTCGATAAAAGATCTCACGTAAGCCCTGCCGGAGAGCGGGCGCTGCACCTCGTCTGCCCACCGCGCCTCGTTCTGCAGGGTTTTAAGATTCACGCCGTACCAGCTCTCCACGGCGCGGCGCGATATGGTATATGAATTTCGCTCAAAGTTGAGGACCAAAGTCTCTAAATTGTCGATGAGCACAAAATTGGCCGTGGTGTTATAGACCAGCACGCGGTCGAATAGTTCTGCCTCCATAGCGGTGAGAGAATCCTGATAGGTGATCTCCGCGGTCAGCAATTCAGGATGGATCTGAAATGTCATCTGGAGATCGCCCGGCGGCAGATTGTAGTTCAGGTTGGCCAGGTTCGAAGCATCACCCATGTAGCGGCTCCTGAACTCCAGCAGCCGGCTGAAATCGTGGGTCAGCGGATCTCTCTGCTCTAAAAGATACTGCTGCTCCCGCCTTCTCATCTCCGGCTTGACATATCCTTCCACCAGGACCAGGGCGCATATGCCGGTAATCAGCAGCGCGATTATTAAGATGTTTACCTTCTTCATTTTAATCGTCTACCTCGTGTTTCTCTGCCAGGGTGCAGGCTTTGCTGAACAGCAGCGGCAGGATTATAGTAATGAAAGGCATGGCATAAGCGGCGGCGATCACGGCGAACTGGTACGGCCCGCTGATATGCACGGCCCGCCCGAACCAGATGTCGCTGCCAAAGCGTACTGCCGTGGTAAAAGCCGTCATGACTAGCATAAAGAGAGCCCAGATCAGCCATGCCGCTTTACGGTAGCCGGTGAGCCTTTTCTTGTTGACCGGGGCGACTGCATTCAGGTATGCTTCATCTTTCCTGGAGGAGAGAGCCAGAAAAACAACCCCCAGGATAATGACCGCGAGAAACAGCAGGTTGTTAAACAGGAGCCCCCTGACAAACATGACCCGCAGGGGGATGGTCAGGATCCAGGCGATCACCGTGTAAAGCAGGCCTGCCTGGAGCAGCTCCAGCATGTATCGATTCCTGTAGACAGGCTTCTGCTCCGGGATCAGGTAATCAACGGTATCCAGGTAACGCCTGGCCTGGGCAACCGCCTCGTCATAGGTCATCCCTTCTTCCATATGATCTGCCACCCTGGCCTCGAGGTTGCCGAGGATCTCGTCCCTGAGCTCCCTCACCTCCCTGGTCTCCTTGTGGCCGGCAAACAATTTGTCAACGTATCTTTTTAAATCGTCCATCCCGGCTAGGCCTCCTCTCGTCTCTCGAGCAGCCGGTCAATCAATTTTTTAACCGCCTGCCACGCATCGTAGTTCTTCCTGTATAGAACCTTGCCCGCTTCGGTGACCCGGTAATACTTTCTGCGCCCCCCCTGGCTCTCTTCACCCCAATACGATTCAAGGGCCCCCTGGGCTTCAAGACGGCGCAGGGCGGCATAGAGTGTGGGCTCCTTCAGCTCGAATTCTCTGCCGCTCTTCAGGTAAATCTCCTTGATAATCTGGTAGCCGTAATTGTCTCTCTCCAGCAGCACGCTCAGGATAATGGTGTCAATGCTGCCGCGCACCAGGTCGCTGTTTGCTACAGGCTCAGTCAATATCTTTCACCTCGCAATCGCTTCCAGGAACAATATAACACATATTACTATGCGTGTCAATATACTTTGCGTATTTTTGTTTTTTAGCGGCTCCCGGTCCCGACTGCAGCGGCAGGAGAGACAGTTTTGCCTTGAAATCCCGCGGGGCATCATCTACACTATGGATGGAAATGGGATAACATTAGGTCCGGCTGTTTGCGCCGGCCGTTAAAAGGAGGAATTCAATCATGCATTGCGTACATAAGGTGCTCGAGCTGGAAACAACCGCCCGGGAGGCGCTTTACGATATCACTGAACCGGTCCGCAAAGCATTGAAAAAAAGCGGCATTAAAAATGGGCTGGTTTCGATCTACGCCCAGGGGGCCACGGCGGCGATCATGATCCAGGAGAACTGGGACGAGAGCGTGCAGAGGGACGTGATTACGCTGCTGCGCAGGCTGATCCCCCGCGGCGGCTGGGAGCACGACCGGCAGGACGGGAACGCCGACGCCCACCTCAAGGCGGGGCTGGTCGGCCCCGGCGAGACCGTGCCCCTCGTCGACGGCAAACTGGGCCTCTCCACCTGGCAGAATATATTTTTCTGCGAATTTGACGGCCCGCGGAAAAACCGCCGCATCGTGGTAACCGTCATCGGAACAGTTTAATGTTTCACTCCTGGTATTATTTGGTTGACCGGATCTGAGCGTAATGTTATACTTTATCCAGGTAAATAAGAGACAATAATAAGAATATACCGGGAAGGCTCTAGCGCTGGTGGAGAAAAAGTTTTCTTAGTCCCTGTCCTTTTCATAAAAAAGATGCTCTATAAGCTCCGGGGGCAGAATCTTCTCAGGCCCATTAGGGCGGCGGGCCCGGCAATGGTGGTGCCGTAAAAGATCACCGGCTTGCCGGTAAGAAACCTTGTGATGGTCCCGTTGACCACGGTGCTTCCCGTGGCCAGGATCATATCGCACCAGTCCAGCAGATCGTCAATATCTTTCCGCCCATCTTCGATGGTCACGCCGTACTTGACAGTGCCGATGTTATCTTCGGCCAGGTCGACGACCCTGAGGGGAAAGCTGCCGGCAAGGCGCTCCACCATGGACGGCTGGTAGCCGATAAAGGCGATGCGGGGCGAGCCAAATTCCACTTCAATCACCGCCGCCAGGTCCCCGGCGCACTCTTCCGGCGCATCATCCTTACAGTGAACATGGTTCCGGGAAATGCCCAGGTAGTTGCACACCGCATTAATGGTGGATACCAGGACCGCCCGGTCGTAATTTGATTCCAGGGACCTGTTGACAATATCATTGAGCGTTCCGGCAAAATTCTCCGGCATATCGGTAAAGGCCTGGCCCTTTGCTCCCCTGAATTCGGCCTCCATCAGCTTCTCCTTTCCCTTCAGCAGAGGGAAGTCCCCCCTCCCGGGGTAGCCGATGGCTTCACCGGGCTTTAAAACCCTTCCCCTAATCTCCACTTTTTCATGCAGCAGGCCATGCTCTTCAATTAACTCTCTGAACCGTCTCGTCAGCTCTTTATAAAAATCCCGGACGCTCACAAGATCAACTCCCAAATATTATTGCCGGCGGGGAGGCTGTCCCCGAAAGCGCCGCCCAATATAATCCTGGATAAGTTCATGATACCATATTTTTTCCGCCGGAGACTGTTCCTGCAATTTGCTCTACATGTAACCCCAAAAGTGGGACAAACAGGTACGTCCCCGGTGTCCCAGTTTGATCTATACTTTCTTCTATTATGCTATACTTGAAGTAAATTCTGTATAAGCAAGAAGGTTCGGCCATGGAGACCAGGTTGCTCATCGTGGAGGATGATATTTTCCTGCGGGACGGCCTTTGCGAGATGCTGCAGCGCGAGGGCTACGCCGTCGATTGCGCTGAAACTTGCCGGGAGGCGCGCCGCCTGGTTGCTGAAAAGAGCTACCATCTCATTATTCTTGATATCATGCTGCCGGACGGCAGCGGACTTGACCTCTGCACTGCATGGCGCAGCAGCGGCTGCCATACTCCGATTCTCTTTCTCACCGCCAGGGACGACGAGGTGCAGATCGTGCGGGGGCTCGACGCCGGGGGCGACGATTACGTGACCAAGCCTTTCCGCCTGGCGGAGCTCCTTTCGCGCATCCGGGCGCTGCTGAGAAGAAGCAAGCCCGCTGTTTTTGAAAAGGACGGGCTGCGCATCGACCTGGAAAGCAGGAGCGTCTACTTCCGCGATGAGCAGCTCTACCTGACCCCGACGGAGTTCCAGCTCCTGGCGGCCCTGGTCCGCAACGCCGGCAAGGTGCTTACCAGGAAGATCTTGCTGCAGACCATCTGGGATGATGCCGGGCTCTTCATTGATGACAATACCCTTTCGGTGCATATCAGCCGACTGCGCGAAAAGATCGGCGAAGACCGCATACTCACGGTGCGCGGCGTGGGCTACCGCTGGGCCGGCGAGGATTAATGGCGACCCCTCTCCTGGGGACAACAGGGGTTAAAACAGGGGAAGCTGCCCCCTGGATGGCGTAGGGGCGGAGTTCCATCCCCGCCTGGCAATGATATTGATTAAATCCCCCCCCGGCCCCCCTTTTGCAAAGGGGGGAGCTTTAAAAATTCTTTTGCAAAGGGGAAGTACTGAAGGGCCTTTTCCCAAGGGAGAGGCATCTAGAAGGAAGGTTCTTTCCCAACAAGGGGAGCGCTCAGATCTTTTATATGGAACAAGCTTTGCGCGGAGATGCAAGCTAAAGTCCCCCTTTTCTAAAGGGGGATTTAGGGGGATTTAGAAATCTAAGGCTCCCCTCCAAAGTTGGGGAGTATATGGAGCCTTTTGCAAAGGGGGAGGCTTTTACGAAGCCTTCTATAAAGGGGCTAAAAAATAAATCCAAGAGGGAAACAGGGATGAAGATGCTTTCTTCCGCCACATTGCTCGCGGGCCTTACCGCCGCCCTGGGCACATACCTTGCCTGCTGCGGCGCGGGCAGCATCCGGTGGGCAGGAATCGCCCTGCTCCTGGCCAGCCTGGCCACCCTCTTGCTCAACATCATGGAGGCGAAGCGGCTAAAAAGAGAACTGGAATCGCTGCACGGGCAGATCATCGATTTCCTGGAAGGGCGGGAGACCTCCCCCCGCTTCAGCGTGGATGACGACGATTTTGCCCTGCTGGAGAACGCCGTGGTGGAACTGGAAAGCAGGCTGCTTCTGGAGCAGGAGAAGGCGCGGCGCGAATCGCAAAAAAATGCGGAATTCATCGCCGACGTCTCCCATCAGCTGAAAACCCCGCTGGCGGCGCTGAAGCTATACTGCGAGATGGAGCAGACTCAAGACCCCGGCAAGGATCTCTCCCGGCAGCTGCTCCTCATAGAGCGGATGGAAAACCTGATCTTTTCGCTGCTGCGGCTGGAGAAGCTGCGCGCTGACGCCTACGAGATGCGCTTCGCAGAACACGATCTCGGCGACCTGGCCCGGCAGGTCTGGTCCGAGCTGCAGCCGCTTTATCCCGGTAAAAGGTTTCAGCTTGAGGGCGGCGCCGCCATGCGCTGCGACGCCTACTGGCTGGGCGAGGCGCTGCGCAACATCCTCAAGAATTCCTGCGAGCATACCCCCCCGGAGGGGCAGGTTAATCTCTTCATCGAAGAGACGGAAAGATCCATCACCGTAACCGTTGAAGACAACGGCGGGGGGATCCCGGAAGAGGAGCTGCCGGGGCTGTTCCGGCGCTTCTACCGCTCTTCGCGGGCCCGGCCGGACGGAGGCGTAGGCTTGGGGCTGGCCATTGCCAGGACCATCGTGGAGAAGCATCACGGCATTGTCTCGGCCGAGAACACGTCTCGCGGCCTACAGATCGCGCTCTGCTTCCCCCGGCTGGAGGGAATCCGGAAGGGCGGCTAGCAATCAATCTAAAATCCCCCCCGGCCCCCCTTTAAAAAAGGGGGGAGTTTTTTCTATACCTTTTCCAAAGGGGGGAGTTTATTATATACCTTTTTCAAAGGGGTCGAGGCATTCCTCGCCCGCCGGTGAGGTATAGGCGTTTGCGTGGTAGCAGCGTTTTGCTTTATACGCAGTGTTTTATCGTATTTCGGTGCAGTCTCGGGCGGCTCATGAGCCGCCCCTACAACCTCGATGAAACTGGGACAATGGGGACGTACCTCTTTGTCCCATTTTTGCCGCCTCAAGTATAATTTGTGGGACAGTAAGGTACGTCCCTAGTGTCCCACAGAGGTAGGCCTTGTCTTAAGAAAATGTAAGAATAAGGTCACCGGAAATTAAGGTTCGCCCGGTAAGATAAAGTCCAGGAGGGATTGATCATGCAGATACTGGAATGCCGCAAGCTCCAGAAGATTTACGGTAGTGGCGAGGGCGCCGTGCAGGCCCTGCGCGATGTCAGCACCGGCTTCGCCCAGGGCGAAATCTGCGCCGTGCGGGGGCCGAGCGGCTCGGGAAAGTCCACGCTGCTGCACATCCTGGGCGGACTGGAATATCCCAGCTCGGGAAAAGTCTTCTACCGGGGCGAAGATCTCTACGCCTACAATGACAACCAGCTTTCCATCCTGCGCCGGCGCCGCTTCGGCTTCGTCTTCCAGGCTTACAACCTGGTGCAGGAGCTGACCGCCTACGAGAACATCCTGCTCCCCGTTCTGCTGGACAAGCGGAAGCCGGACAGAAAACACATCTCCCTGCTCGTAGAGATGCTGGGTCTCGGCAAGCGGCTGGATCATCTGCCCAGCGCGCTTTCGGGCGGCCAGCAACAGCGCGTGGCCATCGCCCGGGCCCTGGCCAACAAGCCGGCCATTCTCTTCGCCGACGAGCCCACGGGCAACCTCGACGGCAAATCGGGCAAAGAGGTGCTGGCCCTGCTTAAATATGCCAGCCGGGAGCTGGGCGTAACCCTGGTGCTGGTTACCCACGACCTCAACATCGCCGAGCAGGCCGAGCGGGTCATCACCCTGGAAGACGGCGCCATCACCCACGACAGCAGGAAGGGGGCGGCCGGCGATGGAAGCTAAGTTCTCCTTAACCTCCATTGCCCTGGGCAACCTGCGCCGCCGGCGCGGGCGCTACCTGCTGCTCATCCCCGGCATCGTCCTGGCCATCTACTTCGTGGCCACGGCGCTGCTGTTTGCCGACACCATGTTCGTATCCCTGCGGGAGCGGCACTACAACCGCCAGGGGGAGCAGGATGCCATCGTCTTCGATTGCGGGGAGGCGCCTCTCGAAGAGCTTATCTCAAGGGGCATCTTTTCGGAATACGGGACGGCCGGTATTTTGGGCTGCGTCCTTCCCGACGGACAGGAGCAGGAGAACGGCTTCTCCATCGCCCGTTTCGATGAAGCCGCGCTGGCCCTGGCCCGCCAGGAGCCGCTGGAAGGCCGGCTGCCAGAAAAGGCGGGCGAGATCGCCCTGGAGCGCAGCGCCCTGGCGCGGCTGCGCTCGAGCGCCGGGGTGGGCGACAAGATCACGCTAACGCTGCTCGTCCCCGACGGCAGCGGTTTCATGGAAAAACCAATCCAAAAGAGCTATACCCTGGTGGGGATCCTAGCCGACAAGCAGATTTACCTGGATAGGTGGAACTCCGCCACCCCCGCCTACCGCGACTATCCCGCCGGCGTGCTCTCCACGAATGAACAGATCGAGCCCGGAGGCCGGGCCGTGATCAACTGCTACGGCCGCTATGCCGGGAACGCCGCAGCCGCTTTTGAACGGCTGCGAGAATTCTGCCTGGAGAACAAGCTGGTCACCGAACACGACTGGCCCAATTTGGAGCAGACGCGCTACCGCTTGTTTGACGCCGGCGAAGGCGCCGATGAAGACATCATGATTACGTCTACCTTCCTCGCCATCATCGCCCTGGTACTGGTCTGCGCCGCCTGCCTCGGCATTGTCAACGCCTTCTCGGCCGACCTGGAGGCGCGAAGGCGGCAGATCGGCCTTCTCCGCGCCGTCGGAGCTACGCAAAAACAGATCCGCACCATCTTCGGCCGCGAAGTAACCCTCATCGCCCTTTGCTCCATTCCCACCGGCCTGGTCCTGGCCGCTCTCACCGTGCGGGGGATCACCGTCCTGCTCGGCAAAAGTTTCATCTTTCGCCCCAATCTGCTTATTATCCTGGCCATAGCCGCAGCCGGCGTGATCTGCGTCAGGCTTGCCGCCGCCATTCCGCTGCGCAAAGCGGGACGCATACCGCCCATGCAGGCCATCCGCAACGTGGAGCTTACCCGCAGGCTGAAGCGCAGCCGGGTGCAAAGCAGGCCGCTCTTTGACGTCCCCCGCCACCTGGCCCGCCGCAACATGACCCTCTACCGGGGCAGGCAGGCGGGCATCACCGCCATGCTGGCCGCAAGCATCGTTCTGCTCTCGTTTGCGGCTTTCGGAGCCAGGCCCATTCTCAGCGAGGCCGGGTGGGATTACCGCTGGGATTACGTCCTGGGAAAACAAAGTAGGACCAGCGATTGGCTGATGGAGTATGAGCTGCACCGGCCCGGCATCACCGAGCAGGACCGGGCGGAGGCCGCCGCCCTGGCAGGGGTTAAAACGGTTGTCGGTGAAAAGCTCCTCCAGGTAAAAATACTAACTGATAAAATTACGCCCTACATCATCAACAGCAATTTTTGGCGCTTTGACTACCTTTCCCCGGAGCCGCAGCAGGATGATCATCCCCATGAGAGGCAGTGGCAACTGCAGCAGTTTCAGGACTACCTGGCCAGCAAGGACAAGTACGGCTACAGGCAGGATTATCTCACCGTGGATTGCTGCGGCATCGACGCAGCAGTGATAGAAAAGCTGCACCCCTTTGTCTCCGCGGGCCGGATCAATATCGACAAGTTGAATTCCGGCGAGGAGATCTTGGTCGTCGCGCCTGCGGAGTACGGCTTTGTAGAAGAGAAGCTGGACGACGGCAGCACGCATTCATATTATGATTACACCCTTGACTCCAACACCGCCTACAGCGCCGTCCATCAAAACGACATGTTCCGGGCGGGCGACGCCATCACCGTGAGCCTGCTCTACTGCAACAGCCCCGAAGCGCAGGAGTATAACGAGGATGGCAGCCGCAAACTGCCGGATGACGCAGTCCGCATCGACCGGGCGGTGACTGTCGGAGCGCTCCTGGAGCCGGAAGCGGGCGATAAGTATTTAAGTGATTACTTTCCGGGCTCTTTCTTCTGTCAAGCAGGTAATATTATCACCACCGTTGCCGGCCTGAACTCACTGGGCTTCGATACGCCCTACACGATCCTGGCCATCGCCCTCTATGAAAGCCCCGACCCGGCCATGGAGGAATACCTGGAAACGAACCTGGGCTGGATCGCCGCCCGCACGGCCGGCGTGGAGCTAAGGTCATACGTGGCCATGACCCGGGAAAGCCGCCAGATAGCCTACGGCCTGCTTATAGCCGCAGGGGCCATCCTGCTGCTCTTCTTTGCCATCTGCGCCAGCATGATCAACAACGCCCTTTCGGCGCGCATCCGGGCCGGCAGGCGCGAGATCGGCACGCTCCGGGCGGTGGGCGCCTCCGAACAGGTCATCACCCGCTCCTACCTGTGGCATCTTCTCGCCACCTTCAGCTGGGGCACGGTCATCGGCCTGGCTATGGAGCTGGCCTTGTGCGGATGGATGTTAACACAGGAACATATTGCCGCCGGTGCAGCCACCCTGCCGCTCTGGGAGCCGCTCCTCTTCGTGGCGCTGCTCTTCGGGATCTGCCTCCTGAACGTCCGCTCCAAGGTGGGCGCCATCTTCAAGGATAGCATCGTGGAAAACATTCGCGAACTGTGAGGTGAATACGAGATGATTACCATGAAAAAATTATACCGCCTTGCGGGGCTGCTGCTTCTCTGTCTCGCCCTGAACGTTATTCCCGGGTTCGCCGAGCGGGCTTCCGCCGCGGGGACACCGCTCTCCATAGACAGCGAGCATCTTTACGAGGGGATGGAAAGAAGCTACGCCGAGGGCTACCTGCCGGCCGTATCCGGCGGCAAAGCGCTGGTGGTCCTTCCTCTCCTTTCCGACAGCGGCAGCGGCCCGCTTGAGGTATCCATCAACCTGGGTGATCCGGCGCTCTCCCCCTTTGTCTACAGGAACTACCGGAAGCAGTTCGCCAAGAAGAGCTTCACTTTTGGAAAGGAAACGGTGGAATGCTACCCGGTGCAATTTTCACTGGAGCTGGCTAAAGACCGCGTCAACGGCTGCTACCCGGTCACCTTCACGGCAAGCGGGGTTACTGACGGCGGCGAGCCCTTTGCGCAGGATTTCACGGTCTACGTGAGCATCAGCGACGGCATCAATCCTCACGGCGCTCCGCCGGATCCAGAACCGGAACTCTCCTCCCAGCCCAGGCTCATGGTCGCTGCCTACAAGCTGGAGCGGGGCTACCTGGCGGCGGGCGAAAGCGCAACCCTGGCCGTAACGGTGCGCAACAACAGCAGCACGCAGCAGGTGAAGAATATCAAGCTTTCCTTCACCGCAGAGAGCGGTGAGATATGGCCTGAAGGCACCGGCGCAACCTACTGCAGCCGCATTGGCGCAGGAGGCTCCTATACCTGGACATTTGCCGTTGCCGCCCTGCCCACGGCGCAGTCGAGGCCGCATCCGGTGACAATTACCATGGAATACGAGGACAGCCGGGGCCAGGCCTACAGCGCCTCCGACCGGATCGTTCTCCACGTGCGCCAGCCGGTGCGGCTGGAATACGAAGAGCCCTCACTGCCTCCGCGGGTAACGCAGGGCGACACGGTCCCCTTTACGATGATGCTGATGAACCTGGGCAAGAGCACCGTTTACAATGCGCTGCTGAAATTCGAGATCCCGGGACTTGCCGGCGGCGGCAGCGTGCTCGTGGGCACCATCCCTCCCGGCGAGTCGCTGGCGGGGACGACCAACTTCCGCGTGGATGCCGATGCGCTGGGTGAAGTTACAGGCACGTTAACCCTCTTCTACGAGGACGATTACGGGGAGCGCTACGAAAAAGAGATTCCCCTGGCTACCACCATCGAGAAGAGGGTGGCGGCGCCCCCTCCTCCCTCCGGCAAGGATAAAGATGGCAACTCCCGCCTCCCCGGCTGGTTAGCCTGGGCCGGCGGAGCGGTTCTGCTTGCGGCGGCAGCCTTTATTGCCATCCGCTGGTATAAGCAGAAGAAGGCGATGGAAGAGGACGAAATGCGGCTGTAGGCCGGAGACGGCCGTATGGCCAGCGGGTCATCACCCGCTCCTACCTGTGGCAGATTCTCTCCATGTTTTCCTGGGGCACGATTGCCGGCCTGGCCGCGGAGCTGGCGCTATGCGGCTGGCTGCTGTGGAAAGAGATGGCTCCCAGCGACATGTTTACCCTGCCGCTCTGGGAGCCGCTCCTCTTCGCGGCGCTACTCTTCGGGATCTGTTACCTGAACGTCCGCTAAAAGTGAGCGCCATCTTCAAGAGCAGCATCGTGGAAAAAATCCGCGAACTATGAAGAAAAATGTGCCACACAAACGCCCGGGCCTCACCGTCGGGCCGGGCATGCCCGGCCCTTACACCTAATCGAATCTTATTCCCTGCAACATCTCCACGCCCCTTTTCGAGGGGAGGCATAGCCTCTTATAACCGTGGGGGCTGCCCTAAAAGAGCAGCCCCCAGCAGCATAACTTTAGCGGCCTCGCTTTAATTCTCCTTTGCCAGTTTGCGCCGCAGGAGAGCGAAGAGGCCGCCGATGGCGAAAAGCGCTGCCAATACGGCCAGGTAAACCTGGGTTCCTTCCGTTTTGGGTAGATCTTCGCTGGGAGAAACCTCGCCAAAGACGGCAAAGGTGCTGAAACCGGTTAATTCAGCCCAGATGTATTTTTCTGCCTTGTTCACTCCCTGGGGCGATACTTCCACCCAGCCGGTCCCCGGCACAAAGCGGTAAAGCTTCAGGCTTGTTTCCTCGACATCCTCAGGAAGCTCCGCCGGATCATACTTGACCACAAGGCGAACGGTGGAGCCGGCAAAGTTATCGGTGCGCTCGATGCGCAGGTAGATCCCGGCAGGAACCATCCCCTCCGGGGCTCCCTTTTCCGCATCGGCATCGTAAAGGGTCACATCAATCTGCCCGTCTGTTATCTCGCCGGGAGAATTAATTTCCATGGAGACCTTGCCGTCATGGAAATCGACCGTGGCCTTATTGTCGGTGGTGCCGATATCTTTCTGCGACCAGGTTTTCTCCGTGTCATATTCCCAGAATACGGCCCTAAGGATGCGGTGGTCGCTGAGAGTAATGCTCATTTCGGCGTCATCACCGATGATGGCGCCGCCTTCCATCCAGCAGACGAAGCGGTAGCCGACAGCAGGCTCAGCCTTGATCTGCACCTCTTCACCGGGCAGGTATTCGCCGGCGCCGCTGACGCTGCCCCCTGTATCGGGGTTGATGGAGAGCATGTATTTTACAGCTATCTCCACCGTTCCGGAAACGCTGTTGTAGTTGTGCGTATCCTCGGGAATGAATGTCACCGCCACGCTTTGCAGGCCCGCTTCAGGGCACGCTTCCGGGTAAACAAAGGCAAAGCTGCCGGGTACAGAAGCTTCACCGCCGGTTAATGATGAGGATCCCAGCATGTCGCCGTAGATTATGGGGGCGGCCTGCGGCCATGCTGTTACCAGCGGGGTGGCCTTGTTGATTGTTAGCGTGCCGCTCTCGAAGGTAATGGCATAGTTGCTCGCCGTGGCCCCATAAGGGGTAATGGTATAGGTCCCCACGTCCTCGCCCTCTTCGCGGCTGAAGGCCAGGCCGCTCACCACGCCGGCCGTATCGCCCAGCTTGAAGCCGTCATAGCTTGCCGTGAAAGCCGGGTCGGGATCACCGTAGACCTTGCTCTTGTCATCGGCGGTGATGGTAAGCGGAGCCGGGTTGATCGTCAGCGTGCCGTTTACGAAGGTAATGGTATAGTTGCCCGCTGTTGCTCCCGAAGGAGTGATGGCATACTGGCCTACGTTTTCGCCAGCCTCCCGGCTGATGTTCAGGCCGCTCACCACGCTGGCCGTGTCACCGCGTCTGAAGCCTTCATAGCTCACCGTAAAGGCCGGATCATCATCGCCGTAGGTCTTGCTCTTGTCATCGGCAGTAATCGTCAGCGGAGCCGGGTTGATCGTCAGCGTGCCGTCTACGAAGGTAATGGTATAGTTGCTCGCTGTTGCTCCCGAAGGAGTGATGGCATACTGGCCTACGTTTTCGCCAGCCTCCCGGCTGATGTTCAGGCCGCTCACCACGGCGGCGGTATCGCCCCGCTTGAAGCCGTCATAGCTAACCGTGAGAGCCGGGTCATCGTCGCCGTATGTCTTGCTCTTGTCATCGGCAGTAATCGTCAGCGGAGCAGGGTTGATCGTCAGCGTGCCGTCTACGAAGGTAATGGTATAGTTGCCCGCTGTTGCTCCCGAAGGAGTGATGGCATACTGGCCTACGTTTTCGCCAGCCTCCCGGCTGATGTTCAGGCCGCTCACCACGCTGGCCGTGTCACCGCGTCTGAAGCCTTCATAGCTCACCGTAAAGGCCGGATCATCATCGCCGTAGGTCTTGCTCTTGTCATCGGCAGTAATCGTCAGCGGAGCCGGGTTGATCGTCAGCGTGCCGTCTACGAAGGTAATGGTATAGTTGCCCGCTGTTGCTCCCGAAGGAGTGATGGCATACTGGCCTACGTTTTCGCCAGCCTCCCGGCTGATGTTCAGGCCGCTCACCACGGCGGCCGTGTCGCCCCGCTTGAAGCCGCTGTAGCTCGCCGTGAAAACGGGGTCATCGTCGCCGTAGGTCTTGCTCTTGTCATCGGCGGTGATGGTCAGCGGAGCCGGGTTGATCGTCAGCGTGCCGCTCACAAAGGTGATGGTATAGTTGCTCGCCGTCGCTCCCGAGGGGGTGATGGCATACTCTCCCACGTCCTCGCCAGCTTCACGGCTGAAGGTCAGGCCGCTTACCACGCTGGCCGTGTCACCGCGTCTGAAGCCTTCATAGCTCACCGTGAAGGCCGGATCCTCGTCGCCGTAGGTCTTGCTCTTGTCATCGGCAGTAATCGTCAGCGGAGCCGGGTTGATCGTCAGCGTGCCGCTCACAAAGGTGATGGTATAGTTGTCCGCCGTCGCTCCCGAAGGAGTGATGGCATACTGGCCTACGTTTTCGCCAGCCTCCCGGCTGATGTTCAGGCCGCTCACCACGCTGGCCGTGTCACCGCGTCTGAAGCCTTCATAGCTCACCGTAAAGGCCGGATCATCATCGCCGTAGGTCTTGCTCTTGTCATCGGCAGTAATCGTCAGCGGAGCCGGGTTGATCGTCAGCGTGCCGTCTACGAAGGTAATGGTATAGTTGCCCGCTGTTGCTCCCGAAGGAGTGATGGCATACTGGCCTACGTTTTCGCCAGCCTCCCGGCTGATGTTCAGGCCGCTCACCACGCTGGCCGTGTCACCGCGTCTGAAGCCTTCATAGCTCACCGTAAAGGCCGGATCATCATCGCCGTAGGTCTTGCTCTTGTCATCGGCAGTAATCGTCAGCGGGGCTCTGTTCACAGGCACCGTTACTATGCCGCCGGTAACAATATCGTAAGTATCCTGATCTGCGGGCACAAATTTTACCCCGGCCGAGCAGGTGCCTGCGGCAGGGGGAACATAGTTGGGATCGACAAATTCAAATGCGCCCGGAACAGAAGCGGAGCCGCCGCTTAGCGTGGACGCCGAAAGCGGATCCCCATAGATGATCGCCGTGGCGGAATCCGGCCACTCGTAGACTTCCGGCGTCAACATCTCCACGTTCCAGTTTAAAACGAAATTACCCTGTAGATTTTGGCCATATTGTGTTTCCCAATAATCGCAGCCGGAAACACAAATATAATAAGTGGTCCCCTTGGCCACGCCGAACACGGCACTGGAATTGCTCTGGACAAGGCCGCCGGCTACTGCGTTGAGTTCGCTTACGGAACTGCCCGTATAAACCCCCAGAACTATACCATAGTAAATCGAGCTCGAGCTGCTGTCGAATGTAAATGTAGCCGTGCCGTTTACCGGAGCGGTCCATTTATACCAAACGGAATAACGATTGCCGTACCCAAAGTGGGTGGGTTCGCCCGGCTCTATGCCGGCACCGGCATTGCTGCCGCCGACATTACCGCTTCTGCCGAATATCTCCTCGGCATTGGCAAAATAATCGTTGTGCGGAGAGCCCTGGGCCAAAACAAGAGCCGGCACTATACCTAGCAGCAGCAAGCTCGCGCCGATTATTAAGATACGCTTGGTGGTGCCAGTCATTTCATTCCTCCTGTTAGCAAACTAGAAAGTCAATAGTATTTAAGAATTGATGAATAAACGGTTTC
>FZPS01000201.1_pt128 | contig 28895 bp, 27 predicted proteins | sample 1817821 | NCBI WGS metagenome assembly FZPS01 (sample SAMEA104158645, study PRJEB21678) | metagenome | place: Germany | collected 2015-04-21
CGTTGAAGTAATAGATGTAATTTGTACGGTTGTCTTCCGCTGTTTTGAACTTTCTCATTTAAAGTCCCTGCCTTTCTTTTCCGCCCGACTGGGTGGCGGCAGGGACACAAAAAGAGCCGATGTGATGCTACACACCGACTCTGATACCGAAAATGGGCATGGCAAAGTACGGTGGGTACATCTTTGGTCAGTCCACGGCTATACCGTGAATTTGACTCTTGATGTATCCCGCCGCCTTAAGGTCGACCACTTCGGGCATTGGAATAATTTGATAGAAGTGAAAATCCTGATTTGCGTTCGCAAAAGAAAATTTACATTTGTGAATTTCAAGTTCTGGTACTTTTCACAAAAGTGTGATATAATGATTTATATCTCTCTTTTCACGAAGGGGATTGGGACTACTCACCTTATCTACTTTTCAACTTATTGTTACTTGCGTTACTGTCAATATGATTCAAAAGACAATAGGCGTTACTTTCGTGGAAAAGCGTTACTTTTTCTGAGGAGGATAGAAATGACTGATATGCAGAAACCATACTTATGTGGCGGAACACTCTTTTTTCTGCTACTTCAAGCCAGATATAGTAAAACAACCTCTTCCAGGGACCACGTTAATGGCGAAAAGGAAGATAAGGCTGACCGCTATGTGATGGACAAACTTGTATATGCTGTTACGGGAAATAACAGCTACAACATCGACAGCACCTTCAAAAAGGACACTTCCAAATATCGTGAATGTCAGATACCCGGAAGCGTAAATATCCCTTTTAATGACCCTGCTGTTGCTGCCTCCTACTTTATGGCTATAAAAAACAAAAACCCCGAAATCCTAAAAAGGATGACGGAGTTTGTAGATACATATATTAATCCAACAATGGACGAATGGCTTGTTCGTGCATTATTAGAGGTTATTCAGGCAGACGATATTTCCGATGAAATCGACTTCTATATTTCTTCTGATGGTACACCATCAAAGAAAAAGGACTTGTTCACTATCGGCTCTTTTGAGTTCCAACCATTTCTCATGGGGATGTTATTATTCATCATGCAGTACCGAACCGATAATGCAGGCTCTGATACCCTTGCCATTTGGGGAACCAAGAAATCCTCTAACCAGGAACGAAAGTTCACAAATATAACCCTTGGTACACAGTATGGCAAAACGATAAAGGTGTCACGCATAGAGCCTATTTCAACCGATAATATCGAGGATTTGGAGTCTGAAACTATTACTGAAGAATCTGACGAAACTGAATATATTGAAGCAGAGGTCGTGGATGACGATACGCCATCAGGTGCTGCTTCCGAAAATACCGAAGGCACTGCACAACAATCTATCACCGTTATTCAGCATCAAACGAATGTAATCCAAAACGGTGAAAAGAGTGTGAGCCTTGTCAATAATGGTAGTCTTACCATCAACCTGTAAGGAGGACAGCCTATGAATGAAATAAAACCATATAAGACAGATTCTGCTACTCCTTCTGTTGTCCAAACAGGTGAACGCAGCATTTATGTAGAAAACAAAGAAAATGCGTCTGTCAACATTAACATAAATCTCATGATGCCGAATGCATCCGGCAGAATGGTTTCGGAAACAAGACAGCTTAATATGAGCCGTTACCACCTTATTGTTACAACGGAGGATATCTTTGACACAAGATACATCACGATGATAACAAACCGCTCCTTGGTAAAGACTTCTATTTCAGCGGATGCGTATGAGAAGTACGCTTCTCTTTCTCCGGAGGCTATAGCGGAGATGATTAAATTTCCTGCGATAATCTGTCAGGAAAGTAAAGAATACTACGGAAAAACTGATGAGGAACAGCAGGCAATCTACGGACTGATAAGAAAAATCACGAAGATAAACAAAAACGTGCATATTTACTTTCATCCGCTCTGCTATATCCCGCAGCACAAGTTATATGAAAATGCCGTGGACTTCGGTATTGATGTATCGTGTGCAATTTCCGATTTAAACCACTCCGCCTGGACTATCAGAGAAGTAAACCTTTTAGAGGCTTGCCAGGATACAGGCATTCAGATACTCATTCCATCTACATAAGGAGGCAATATGGCAGATAAAGTACCATCACTAATAACAGATATACAATTAAACGATGCCAGTTATCGTGATACAAACACTCATATCGAAGGGCTTACGTTTGTTAATTTCTTTTTTGGAAATAACGGTACTGGAAAATCCACTATTGCAAAGGCAATAAAGTCTGATGGATCTGGAATTACCTATGGTTCCGGCAGAACACACAGTGAATTTCTTCACCTCGTTTTTGACCAGGATTTCATCGATAACCATTTCCACAGTTATAACAATATGAAGGGTGTTTTCACTCTTGGTGCTGTAGGCAAAGAAACCCAGGATAAAATCGATGCCAAGGAAGAAGCAAAGAAAGTCGCCCGTAAAGCCGCTGACGAAGCTAAAAAAGAGCAAGACAACCGCAAAGGTGCCATCGACTCTCTTATAGACAGTATGGCAAAGGAATGTTGGAAAGTTACGGCCGACCTCCGTACAGATTTTGCTAAGGCTCTCCCAAAGAAACCTTCGATGAAGACCTTCCTTGATACTGTTCTTGGTGCTACGCCAAAGGACATCAACTTGGATGAATTGCGTAGATTTTATGATTCGGCATATTCTGAAAGTGCAGACAGATACGACGAGTTCCCACCTGTGGACGATTGTCATGCATTGGAAAAAGTCAATGGTTTGGACGTTCTCGGCATCTCTGTTGTAAATACGGCAAATACTGACTTCGCGGCGTTCCTTAAACGCATCGATGCTACACAATGGGTTCGAGAAGGTCACGAAGCCTATGCGAAGGTAGCGAATGGCGTATGTCCATATTGTTACCGTGAATTGCCAGATGGGTTCGAAACGCTGTTGGCACAGAGTTTTGATACGCAATACCAGGAAAATATGAAGAAGATTGAGGATTTGCTTGTTTTATACAAACAGGCTGCAAATGCCCTTTTCATTCCTCTTTCTAAAACACCGCAGATTGTGTATCCGAAGCTTGATAAGAAAAAATATGATAGTAAGTTGGCAGCAATCAAAAATGCCATTCAGTTAAACATCGAGGTTATCTCCAATAAAAAAGATACCCCAGAACAGATATTTGAATTGCAGGATATTGCTACGCTCCTAACCGAGCTGAATGATATCATTGCTGAATTCAACAAGCTGATTCGTGAAAACAATGCTATCGTTGCTGCCCAGCCTAAAAAGCAGACCGAATGCACCGCCGACGTGTACAGTTACATTGCATTTCTTCTGAAGGATAAATTGGCCGCTTATACCAAGAGCAAGACTGATTTGGATTCAGAATATAAAAAATTCGAAGATGAAGTTAAAGCACAAAACGACCTCATCAAAACGCTTACCGAAGAAATCAAGAAACTAAATGTACGAAATGCTGAAACCGATACCGCCAAGGAAAGTATAAACCGTCTTTTGCGTGATACCGGATTCCAGGGATTTCAGTTACAGGAAAAGAAAGGTTCTCCGCATATTTACCAAGTAATGCGTGATGATGGAACTCCTGCTACTAATTTGAGCGAAGGCGAAAAGAACTACATTGCCTTTTTATACTTCTATCACTTAGTTCGTGGCAGTGATAAACCTGAAACCGAAACCCGCGATAAAATTGTTGTCATCGATGACCCTGTATCCAGTATGGACAGCAACACGTTGTTTATGGTTAGTACCCTCGTCCGTGAAATGATTGAGGTTTGCAGAAATAACTGCACAAAAGAAAACCAGGCATACGAAGGTAATTATATCAAGCAGTTATTTATCCTCACCCACAACGCTTATTTCCATAAAGAAATAGCCAGTGCGTATGTATCAAAATATGAATACGCATCTTATTACATGATAAGAAAATGGGATGGACACTCTTCAATCAAGTGGTGTAAAGTTCAAAATCCGGAAGAACCTTCTTCTTTTATGAATGTAAATCCGGTCAAGAATTCCTATGCTGCTCTATGGGATGAATACAAAGCTGACCTCTCGGCAGTCCCTCTCGTAAATGTTGTGCGTAGAATTTTAGAATACTATTTCTTGCAACTCTGTGGACACGAAGGCTCGTCTTTACGTCAGCAGATACTAATTGATGGTAGACCGAACTTTGTCGATGAGAACGGTAATGAAGATGCTGAAAAATACCACATCGCACAAACAATGCTTGCCTACATAAATGCAAATTCTATAGCTACAAATGATGATATCCATTTTGTCGATGACAGCCTTGATGTTACAGAATGCCGTAATACATTCAAGCTACTATTCGAAATTATGGGACAAGACCAACATTTCAATAAAATGATGGGATATTAATTGAAGGAGGACCGAAATGCAACTGAGTTATAAGAAATTATGGAAAATGTTAATCGACCGTGATATGAGCAAAGCTGACCTACGTGATGCCGCTGGCGTTAGTTCCGCTTCTATTGCCAAACTAACCAACGGCTCAAATATTACAACCGATGTACTGCTAAAAATCTGCACAGCGTTGGATTGTAAGGTCGAGGATATATTGGAAACAATAACAGATGAAAGGTGAGGCGAATACTTTTGGAATTTCAATTAGATATGGTTTATCCACTTATTAAAATAATGACACCACCCGATATAGATTTTTTCAAAGAACACAAATCCATTATAGATAAAAGTGGATATGTTTGGTTTTGCAGATTCGGAAAAAACAACATGAAAATTGAGTCTCTGGAAAACTGCGAAAAGATATTGCTAATTAAAGAAAGCGAAAAAAATGGAGGGAATGTTTACATTGCAAATTATGATATCGTAAAAGAAGGTGTCGTTCCTATTAATGAAGACTATCCCTCTTATTACAATGATATTACTCAAAGCAAGGGATTATGGATTAGATTGCTTTCAATAGCTTTATACTCAAAAGAAGATTTGAATAATGATTTTGTTGTAAATGCAAGCGGAAACAAAGTTGCTAATATTTTGAAATCAATGTGTCCAGCAACTTTTTTGCGATACAAACATAAGTAAAGAAAAGGAGGATGTGACTATGTCATATATCGATGAACAATTATTACAATTTAAAACCATGATTGAAGACTCAATTATTGAAGGAGGTGCGAAGGGTAAAGAATCCGCCATTAGGTCTTCCGCTTTAATCAACCTGATTCACGATGCTGTAAAACATGAGTTTATTGCAAGAGGCATCAATCCGCGTAATGTATTTCCGCCGTTTGGTGCGACAAAACCGGAATTAAAAATGGCGGGATTCCTAAAACAAAAAGATCAAGACGTTTGTATTGTTCCCCAAGGAATTAGAAAAGTTCCAACAACAATTACTTGGGGACCTTTAGCTTTTGAAAGCAAACAAGACCCCTATGGTATGGAATATTCAACTAACACTTTGGTCATAAACGTGAGAAGCCAAATGAGTAGTTTAGCCAAAAACTCTGATACCTTATTCGAAAGAACTTTTGCAGAAGCTCAAAACTTACATATGAGATATCCTGATATTGTGCTCGGAGAGGTGTATCTCATTCCCGTACATGAATATGATGATGAATTGGTAAAAAGAAATCGTGTGGGTTTCAAGCAAAGACAGACAAATGTCGAAAAATACATCAGTTTCTTTGATTCTATTAACGGACGTACAAAAGGCGGCGCAGATTATGCATACGAGCGTTGTGCATTGCTTGTGGTAGACTTCAGTAAGCCGCAACCTTATTTATTTAAAAATAGTGCTGAACTGAAAGCTGCCGACATTATTTCACGAAATTTTGGTATAGAATATGCAACTCTGAATTTCCAAAATTTCGCAGATGATATTCTTCGTGTTTATTCTGACAGATATAATATTAACAATTTAAAATAAGAAAACAGGTCCAATTGCCTTGAACATCGGCAATTGGACCTACTTTTTATTCTTTGATAATAGTTACGACATCTTCTATATTACAATTTAAATAGGAACATACCTTATCCACGACAACGAGAGAAACATATTCATTGCGCCCTAACTTCGCCAATGCAGAAGAACTAATCTTAGCTTCAGTAATCAAATCGGTTTTCTTTGCCTTTTTATCAATTAACATTTTCCATAGATTATCATAGTTAACAGCCATATTCTCGTCCCCCCCTTATCAATCCAGCTCATATAAGTCCCATAGGTATTCATCTAATGCATCTCCCGATAAACCTATGATTTCATTCATTTGGTCATCAGATAACCACGGAATTGAAAATCGCTCAATATACTTCTTTTGATAACAATAGTATCCACCTTCAATAGAATAGCTGGTATTGCTCACATAATAATTCATGACAGCTGAATTTAGAATTTTCGACAAAAGTTCCAGTTCATATCGCTCATTTTCAAATATACCATATCCATTACAAAACAAAGCATCTTCATTTTCCACAAACATAAATTTAGGATAATTAGAAAAAGTTGGGAATAATAATTTTTTTCCGTACTTGTTTAACCCTTGTGTTCGACCGTATGCATACCAGCCCTGGGGATTTGGACGACCTTTATCTCTTGTATCAAGTTCACTTTTGCAAGACAGCAAAGCCTTGTATGTTAACGGGTATTTATCCATTAAGTCTTCTTCTGCGATAAGGGTATACCCCTGTTGTGCTTTTACATATGGAAAAATGATATAACGTTCGGCTGCTTGTATGGTGTCATGTAATTTTAATTCTGGAATTTTATATATCGGTTTCACAAGTTCACTTTCTATGTAAAACTTGATAGAATCAATTATCTTATAGTATCCATTCTCATCATGTTCAACCATAAATGCTGCATCTTTAAGCGTTGCTATACCCGTTCTAATGAATGGTTTAATTGGTATCATGTTATTTTCAATTTTAGCAAGATTACGTTGTGTATGTTCATCTACCAATTTCCATCCATTCGAATCTAAACGCTCGATATCCATCGTATTAAAAGACGAATTGCTAATTGCAGTTTCAATATCTTCACATTTCTCCATAACGCAATATTCGAATGTATTTCTGCTTTCCTTAGTCAAAAGAAGAATACAATTATATGTGCGTACCGGTTTGAAAACCATATTATCGCCAAAATCGAGTACTCTATATAAAATTTTCTTTTCTTGAATAAGTGCTCTTAAGTCAAAGGCTGATTTTATCGTAAGAAAATTATTAGGAACAATGTATCCTAACACTCCATCTTTTGCGATATTTTCCATTGCGTGTTCAATAAAAGCGTAAAATATATTAAAAACTCCTGTTGTAGTTGTTTTAAATGTATTTTTCAAAAACTTTATTGTTTCTGGATTCATATCATGTGGGTTTACGTATGGTGGGTTCCCAATAACATATGAAAACAATTCCACATTAAATTCCTCTGCCCAATTTATTTTCAGACTATCACAGCAGTGAACATTGCACTTTACAGTGTTGTAATTACCACCGTGCATTGCACTGAGCAGCTTTAGTGATAAAATACAGCGCCTTACATTATCCTCCTCTATATCTATTCCATAAATATACTTTTCGATTATTGTATCAATATTTAGACCGAACTTATTATAGAGAATTTCCGCTGCAGATATTAAAAAAATCCCACTGCCACAACCTGGGTCAATAAAGTATTTTGTTTTATCCCATGGTTTTTTCTCTATTACAGATGCAACAATATAATCAGCTATGTATTTTGGAGTAAAGACAATACCATTCTCAGCTTTTGTGTTTGAATCCAATAATGATTCAAAAAATTCGATGACGGTCTCAAGGTCAATAGGCATATTATATTCTCCAAGAATATCCGCCACCAATATAGAATCTTCTGTTTTATAATCAGTATATGACTTTTGAAGTTTACCCAAATAGTAAATCATAATACCATTTTCTATATCATCTTTTGAAAATTCATAAAGTCTCTTTTTAAGCGTTTCAAACAGTGAAATCCTGTCTAATCGATTCATGTTTATAACCTCATTTCTCGTGTTTATTACTCGTTTAGTATAACATATTTTAATTCTGATTTCAAGAATATTATTCTCGTTTTGAGAATTTATTTCTCTCATCTAAATTTATTTTCTACAAACACAAAAATCCGAGAACCAATGTTTAAACACCCAACCCTCGGAAAGTCCAATTACAAATATTTCTTGAAGGCATTTTTCATTTTCAATCCTATCCACTCAACCCTACACAAAATCATCTTGTCAACTCGACCTTGACCGTTTTCATCCTGTCAACTCAACCCCTTGATTTTCATTGAAAACAAAGGGTATAAGCAAGTATTTCCGAGAGCTGGAAGAATACCCCCAACCCTCGGAAATCCCTTTATATCAAGCACTATTACACTCTTATTTTTCAACCCTTGACATCAATACTACCGTCTCAACATGCGCAGTTTGCGGGAACATATCAACTGCACATATCTTCCTAACCTTATAACCACGTTCCTGTAATATTTCAAGGTCACGGGCAAGGGATGTTGGCTTACAAGAAATATACACCAATTTATCTACACCAAAGTTTATAATCTTATCCAGTGCCTTTGGATTTATTCCATCTCTAGGAGGATCTAGTACTATAAGATCAGGCTTGTCCTCAACTTCGTCAATTACCTTGAGTACATCACCTGCAATAAATTCGCAGTTATCTATGTTGTTTAGTTTGGCATTTTCTTTTGCCGCTTCGACTGCCTCTTCAACAATCTCCACGCCCACAACCTTCTTTGCCACTTTGGCAAGTATTTGGGCTATTGTTCCAGTTCCACTATATAAGTCAAATACTGTCATATCCTTTGTATCACCTACATAGTTTCTTGCTTTTTCATATAGGACTTCTGCTCCCATAGAATTTGTCTGGAAGAAAGAAAACGTTGATATCTTAAAATCAAGTCCGAGTATATTTTCTGTTATATAATCTCTACCATACAGTATCTCTGTCTTATCACTAGAAACGACATCTGACAAACTATCATTAACGATATGTAAAATGCCTGTGAGTGTCCCCTCTAGATCCAAGGTTTTTAATAGTTGTATATAATCTTCTAGCATTTGTTCCTGTGAAAATTTTGTACCCTCCTCATTCCACTGCGAGCTAGTTACTAATGCCACTAATATTTCTGCATTTCTGACACTTCTACGAATTAACAAATGGCGTAAATAGCCTATATGTTTCATTTTATGATAGAAGGATACCTCTTTATCTTTAAAGAATTTTAGAGTAGCCTCTAAAATTATATTGTAATCTTTATCCACAATACGACATTGATTAATAGATACAATATCGTAAAAACTTCCTTTTTTATGAAGTCCCAATGCTAATGGGCCTCCCATGTATTCATCTCCAAAGGAGAATTCCATTTTGTTACGATAACTCCATTCAAAGGGACTTCCTAAAATGTCCTCAAATTCATATTCGTCTTTAATTACATCATCCATAATGCCTTTTACTTGGTTCATTTTCATATTTATTTGCATTGGATAGCTCAACTCCTGATAAAGACATCCCCCACACTCTCCAAAATGTTGACAAAAAGACGTACGTGTTTGCATAGGGGATCTTTTAATTACATTTACAAGCTTACCCTCACATCTTCCATGTCGTTTCTTCGTAAGCATAAATTCGATTTCCATACCCTCTAATGCATCTTTAACAACCACCTTATATTTCTGCGGGTTACCTTCATTATCTATTTCGTTATATTCCACTATTCCCTTGTTGGGGAATTCATACTTAACAACTTTACCAATATAATTCTGACCTTTTTTCATGTTTGCTCCTTGTATTCTATGTTCACTAAACGCAACTATTTCCAATTTATATTAATAATCAGTCTATACCTTCTATAGGCCCCATTACTATACCTTATGTAATAGCTAATGGACACATTGTACACAAGTATATCACAATATACTAAAACTTCCTATCCTAGTAAAAAAGGGCACATGCACTGATTACACAGTGTATGTGCCCTATCACTGATGCTATTTATTTTTCTTCAAAATCATCTTCGAAAAAGTCATCATCAAATTCATCGTATTCAAAATCATCTTCGAATTCGTCATAACACTTAGATGAGAAATATTTGTATAATGCAAAGCCGATACCAGCTACTGCTGCCACTGCTGCCACGATGGCGATAATCCAAACCATCTTGCATTTCTTCTCTTCTTCATGCTGTTTTCTGTTCATTAACTCGCCAATCTTTGATGCTGCGATTAATTCTTCAACCTTGTTCATACTTTTGTCACCCTTTCTTTTATTCTATTATCCTTATATAAGGTTCTACATAGTCCTTTGTAACCCGAAGGTTCTCATAAAATGATTATACCATATTTATGAATTTTTACTACATCTTTTTTAGTTTTGCAAAAGAAGCAAACATTCTTTTTTGACCTGCAGAATTAAAGTTGACCAACACTTCAAAATCTCTACCAGAATCGTCAATGGAAATCACTGTTCCCACGCCAAATTTCATATGTTTCACTGTATCACCAACTCCATAACCTAAATCGCCTTTTTTTGATGGTAATATAGTGGATGACGGTGTGGAATTTGATGCATTACCACCTGCATAACTACTTCCTACACTACTTGTATCATAGCGTCCACCACTTTGTGATTGCTTCTTATCAAAAGCACTACTACTTAGGAGCTCCCTAGCAGACATACCACGTTTCCCAACTCCAGTACTACTTCCATAATTTGTTACAGGAGTACTTCTTCCAAACGAGGACACAGTTTTTCCAAATGATAGCCCACTTACACTTGTTGCTGGCTGCTTCCTTTCCATCTTGTGTTCAAAAAGCTCTGCCGGAATCTCTGAAACGAATCTAGAAGGCTTGTTATACTGTATCTCTCCACGAATCATTCTCGCCCTAGCATGACTAATGGTTAAGTGTTCCATAGCTCTTGTAATAGCTACATAGCAAAGACGTCTTTCCTCCTCAATATCTGTCGGGTCATCGGAGTTAATGCTCATATAACTCGGGAACAATCCATCCTCCATACCACTTAGATAGACATTTGGAAATTCAAGTCCTTTTGCGCTATGTATAGTCATTAAAATTACGTAATCACTCTCGCCATCAACTGAATCTATATCTGCTACAAGTGCTACTTCCTCCAAGAATTCTGAAAGAGATGGTTCTAATGCACCTTTTTCATAATCGACTATTTTTGATAATAATTCATTAACATTCTCGATTCTTTCATCAGCTTCTTCAGTATTTTCAAGCTTGAGTTCCTTTATATATCCTGTTTCATCCATAATGTATTTAAAAACTTCTCTAAGAGAACCTTCATTTTGAATACTTCTGGTAACACGAATAGTATTTACAAATTCCTTTATCTTACCCGCTGCTCTTCCGATTCCTGGAATGTTATCTGCATCCTCGCAAGCTTCTAGGAAACTAATTCCTCCAAGGTCTGCATAAGTTTGTATTCTATCTATGCTTGTAAGTCCAATTCCTCTTTTAGGTACATTGATAACTCGTTTCACTGCTAAGTCATCTCGACCATTGTCTACAGTCTTGAGATAGGCTAACATATCCTTAATTTCTTTTCTTTGATAGAAATTAACTCCACCCACCAATTTGTATGGAATATTCAAATTAACAAGTTTTTCTTCAAGCACACGAGACTGAGCATTAGTTCTATATAGACATGCATTACTATTGTATCTACATGTGCCAGAATTTACTCTCTTTTCAATATCTCTAGCTATAAATTCTGCCTCTTCATATGCATTTTCAAATTGTAAAAGAGTGATTTTATCTCCATCCTCTTTATCCGTCCATAGCGTTTTGTCTTTTCTTCCGAAGTTGTGACTAATTACAGCGTTCGCAGCATTTAAAATATTACTTGTAGAGCGGTAATTTTGCTCCAATTTAATAACTCTCGCATCTGTATATACTTCTTCGAAATTCAAGATATTCTTGATATTTGCACCTCTAAACTTATAAATTGACTGGTCATCATCACCTACTACACATAGATTATGATATTTACCTGCCAATTGGCTAATAAGTTTAAACTGGACTGTGTTTGTATCTTGATACTCATCTACCATTATATATTTAAGTCTTTCCTGATATGACTCAATAACCTCAGGGCATTTATCAAATAACTCAACCGTCTTAACTAGTAAATCATCAAAATCCAGAGCATTATTCTTCTTTAGCTGCTCCTGATACTCTTTGTATGCTTTGCCAATTCTTTGTCTATTAAAATCACCACTAGATTCCCTAAGAAATCTATCCGGTGAAATAAGTTCGTTCTTTGCTGAAGATATATAACTAAGTATAGTCTTCTCTTTTAACTGCTTTGTATCGTAATTTAGTCTCTTACATATATCTCGCATCAATGTCTTACTATCATCGGTGTCATAAATCGTAAAACTATTGTCATAACCAATTCTATCAATATATCTTCTAAGTATTTTTACGCATGATGAATGAAATGTGCTAACCCAAATATGTTCAGATCCAAATCCAACTAAATCATCAACTCTTTCTCTCATCTCGCCTGCTGCTTTATTTGTAAATGTTATGGCCATAATATTCCATGGATTAACACCTTTTTCCTCAATTAAGTATGCAATTCTATGTGTTATTACTCTCGTCTTTCCTGAACCTGCACCTGCAAGAATAAGTAAAGGACCCTCTGTATGCAAAACTGCCTCTCTTTGCATATCATTCATATTCTCTAGCATCGTTTTCTCCTTAAATGTCCTTTGTTAAACTCTAAATCCTAAATAATTTCATAATCAATAATACATCTTTTAAGCTTAGTACATATAGCCTAACGCACATATATATTAATGCACAAAGAGTCCGGTTATCCGGACTTTACAAGAAGATAAGAAGAAGTGCATAACAGCACTCCTTCCCATCTAAATATTTATTATTATACTAATTTTTTTCCACAGTTACCGCAAAACTTTGCACCATTAGTTGCAGTTCCACAGTCTGGACAAAACTTAGGTGTTTCTCCACTAGTTGCTCCTGCAACAGGTGTTATAGCTGCTCCATTCATGCTTCCTGACATTTGATTAACCATCTGCTGGCCCATCATCATGCCCACCTGCATACCTGCCATTGAGTTAGCCATATTACTCATAGAATTAGAGCCACCGCCCTTTGCCATTGAATCAACCATAGCCATCTGTGAGTATCTATTCATATCACCCACCATACTCTGTGAAGCTGCCTTCTTTTGCATAGCCTGAACTTCTTCTGGATATGAGAAACTTGAAATAGTAAAGCCTGTAATAGAAATACCTATCTTGTATATCTCCATATCCAAGTCTTCTTTTATTCCTTTCGAAATATCAAATGCATTTGCCTGAAGGTTGAACATATCTTTTCCTTCTTTTGATATCCACTTCATAAGAAGCTGGTCAAGCATTGAAATAACTCGTTCCTTAACATCTTCTACATAGAATACATCCTTAATACCTGCAACTCTATCAATAAGTGCATCTCTATCCGATATCTTGCAAGTAAAAGTTCCAAATGCCCTAATTGGCATTCCACCCGGAAGATTTAATTGTGGTGCAGGAATATTTATTGAATTCTTCGTGCCCCACTTAATTGTAAATTCCTTTGTATTGATAAATAGAACTTCTGCCCTAATTCCACTGTTAAATCCAAACTTAAATCCCTTAAGTGATGAAAGAAATGGAATAATCTGTGACTCTATATCAAAGCTTCCTTCGTCCTCAAATACACCTTCCACTTTGCCATTATACATAAAAATAGCATCCTGACCAGGTCTAATAATTAGACGACTTCCTTTTTTAATTTCGTCGTTTTTCCATTTCCAGAACATAACATCGTCTCTGGTTTCATTCCACTCAACAACATTTGATAATTGATTACCAAATAATCCCATCTATATATCCTCTTTCTGCCTTACTATTTACCAAGCTGTGCTTTTAACGCTGCTAATTCGTCATCAACTTCACCTGCATCTGGTGATGAATCATATTTTGCAGCTAAATTATCAATATTTGCATTTTCTGAAGATGCATTAAGTTCTGACATGGCATTTGCTGCATCAAGCATCTTGTCTGCCTTTGCTTCCATTCTTGCAAATGCTGACATGCTATTTTCTGCGCCTGAAACACTTGAACCCATTTTGTTAATTTTTTCTTGAGTTTTTGCAACTGCAATCTTAGCTTTAATAGTATCTTTTTTAGAATTTAATTCGTTAATATCCTTAACTAATTTATCATGCATCTGTCTCATCTTAGAAGCATTAGCTGCTGATAAATCATATGCCTGCTGAAGAGCTGCCTGTTTTTCAACTAACTGATTTTTCTTTACAATAAACTGACGTGCATCTTCATCATTGCCACTTTCAACTGCCTTTACAGCATAATTCTGAAATTTAGTAATCTCTGCGTTACATTCGTCCAGTTCCCTTTTGCTTCTTGTCTCATCAGCCATAATAGCCGCTGTTTCTGCTTTAACCTTTCCTAAATCACTTTCAAGGTTTCTTAAATATTGATCGATCATCTTTTCTGGATCCTCACACTTATCTAAAAGTGCGTTAATGTTTGATGACATGATGTCTTTAAATCTTGATATAATTCCCATAGTGGTAAATCCTCCTTTTACTTTTGCGTGTAATTTTTACTCTGCTATTATACTATAACAGAAATTTTTTGTCATTATTTTTGAGTAAATATTAAAATTTGTTGTTCGAATGAATTGACTTTGATATTCTATTCACTTAAACTCATATTATAGAACTAAATTCACTAAATAAAGGCTACTTATGAAAAAGAAAATCATTATATCCTGTTCCATTTTTGTAGTATTAGCACTTGCAACTCTCCTCCTTGTTTTTAAGGATAATTTTAAAGATTCTACTACAAACAAATGGGAAACTTATGGAAGCGGATGGGCCTCATCATTTTCTTCTGAATACGATCCTGAAGACGCTGGAATGTACTATGGCGGCTCATCTTGGGATAATCAGGCACTCTTTGATAGCACTGGGCATCCACTATCCTCACTAAGTGTTTTTAGATACATAAAATAACTACCATAAAAAAGTGCCAACGTTTTTTTGCGGTTTGTAGCCCCTACTCAACCATAATTTTAGACAATTTGAACTAACTTTACCCAAAAACAAAAACAGCGGAAACCATTGTTTTATCAACGATTTCCGCTATTTTTTAGTAATGAGACATCGGGGATTCGAACCCCGGACAACTTGATTAAAAGTCAAGTGCTCTACCGACTGAGCTAATATCCCATAATATGATGTGTACTTAGTATACACATTTTTGAATTTAATATCCAGTGCACTAGCGATTCTTACAATCCTAGAACCTGAACAAAACAGGGCTAGTTGGATTCGAACCAACGAGATGCAGGAGTCAAAGTCCTGTGCCTTACCGCTTGGCTATAACCCTACAATCTAATATGATGTAAAAGGTGGATACAGGGAATCGAACCCTGGGCCTCCAGAGCCACAATCTGGCGCGCTAACCAACTGCGCTATACCCACCATAGGGCCTCCGGGACTTATCCCTGGAAAATGTGCCCGAAGGGATTCGAACCCCCGACCCACGGCTTAGAAGGCCGTTGCTCTATCCAGCTGAGCTACGGACACACATTTGCGTGTGTTAAATTTAATCTGCACTTACAATGTAATTACACCTTTACAATGCAAAAGCGGGTGATGGGAATCGAACCCACGTATCTAGCTTGGAAGGCTAGTGTTCTACCATTGAACTACACCCGCAAAAGGAAATAAACAAATATCAGAATTATAAGTCGGGGTGACAGGATTCGAACCTGCGACCTCTTGATCCCAAATCAAGCGCTCTAGCCAAGCTGAGCCACACCCCGTTGGTGTGATGTTTTGTCCCGTCTCCGTGACGCAAGTGTTATTATATATTATCGGCTTGATATTGTCAACAAATATTTCTATTTTTTTTTATTTTTTTAAAACATCTCTATAATGCCCTATTTATGCCCATTACAGCGTAGTGTCCAAATACTCAAGAGTGTAATGTGCATCGCCATATTTATCAATTTCCATCAAAATATAAGTTGGAAATTTACCATCTTGGCGTGGATAAGACAGGCTACCTGGATTTAGAATGACCAAATCGTCTCTTATATCTATCATTGGTCTATGAGTATGTCCAAACATTACAATATCTGCTGATCTTAGCTTTGCTTCCTCGACCAGTCTTTCTAATCCCATAGAAACTCCATACATATGCCCATGAGTAATAAAAGCCTTGTAGTTTTCAATGCTCAATTCTATCTCTTTACTTAAAAGAGAAAAAAAATCATTATTTCCAGAAATTATATACAATGGACACTCGCTTTCCATTCGTATCTCATCTTCCGTACCTTCTGCATCTCCACAATGAATCACCATATCCAAAGGCTTTACTTTTCTTAAAACTTTATTCAGATTATCGTTATGTCTATGAGTATCACTAACAATCAAAACCTTCATTTCTTAACTTTTCCTTCATCAGTTCTAATGCTTTTCCTCTGTGACTAATCTTATTCTTTACTTCGGGATCCATCTCACCCGTGGTCATCTTGTATTCAGGTACATATAAAAGCGGATCATATCCAAATCCTTTATCACCTTTAGGTTCATGAGCGATAACTCCCTCAATTGTTGCCCTAGTTGTAAATACCCTTCCATCAGGAAATGCTGCAGCTATGGCACAAACAAATCTTGCCGTTCTCTCTTCTTCCTTAGCATCTACTAAGTGATCTAATATGTCTTGGTTTTTAATGGAATATGGTGTGTCTTCACCTAAATATCTTGCTGAATATACTCCTGGGGCCTTATCCATAAAATCGACTTCCAGCCCCGAGTCATCGGCTAAAACAACCTCGCCTGTAACCTCACAGATAGTCTTAGCTTTTATTATTGCATTTTCTTCAAACGTTACTCCATTTTCCTCTATATCTATATGAATATCCATATCCTTCAATGAAAAAATCTCTATTTCAGGATTGTCCATAATCATTCGAATTTCCTTCATCTTGCCTTCGTTCGTTGTGGCGAACACAATTTTTTTACTCATTGTATTACATCCTTTCATCGTTTATAGAATTATATAACATTATTTTTGTTTTGTAAAACCTTTCAAACAAAGATTACAGTTGTATTCTTCTTCCACATTTTTCCATATTCTTCCAGTATAACTTATATATCCTTCACCATCTGTAATATCTACTGATTGCGTTTTATAATCGGTAGCTATCTCCACAGCCACTGGCCTAGTGCTATTAGGCGTAGAAATGTACATAACAATGGCGAACTTCTCACCTGGGGCTAGGAAAACTGATTTATTCAAATCAATAGTATAATATCCAGCATTATTGAGTGTTCCCGAAGCTAAAACTCCGGTATTGCTATTCAAGTCACTAGAATCATTGAAATAATGACATACTGCAATCTCATAGTAAGTATCTACATCTGTTGCATAAAAACTAACAGCTGCAAGTTCCGAAAAACTCCGAGCGGTATAAACATTTGCAAAATATGCGGACTCTTTTTCATAGCCGAGATTTCCTCTCCAACCACACAAATCACTTTGATAAATATCATCGTAATTATCAACTGAATCTATCCTTGTATAAACTACATTATGAATGCCTATATTTGTATCATAGTAGGATACGTAAAATCTTCCATCCTCTCCAAAGTTCTCGCCCCAACTATTTTGACAAATAAATGCACCATTTCCTTCTAGTTTCGAGTTAAAGTTCTCTTTTGGGTAGTTATCATCCCACCCCACTATAACCACATCATGATTTGGTTTTGCTTCACCAATATAGCAATATGAGTTTGTCTCTTTATTGTAATATCTAGAAACTCCATAGGAATCATTAAGTGATGTGTATAGAGATGTACTAACTCCTCCATAAAGATATACCATTTTTTTAATAGTCTCAAAGTCTTTAGATGGAATGGTTTGAACTTCTTGAATATGCTTCACTGGTCTTAGCGAACCATCACTCTTACCATCTCCACTGGGATCATCCACTTCGTACACAGGTCCTTGCCACGCTGCAAGATAAGCAATGGCCATAGAATAATCACCACCGTCATATTGTGATATATTAAAACTATTGCTAATAGACATATGGTCAATTGATAATTCTATAGCCTCTTCTGGTAAGAGGGCACTTTCTATTGCTGTAAGAGCAGCTGTAGCCCAACATGTAGCAAAATAACCTTGGTTCTTTATCTTTGGAGCTCTACCCATCTTAGCATATGAATAACTATACGGAATGTTACGTTCCTCTGGATTATCATTCATCAATGTAGCTTGATTATTCAACATATCCCATTTATATGTATATCCGAAATTTTCGATAATGCAATCTAATGGCACATAAACTACACCTGCATCATCCTTTAAAGGAGCAACTGCAACTAGATCTGTACTTTCATTGACATTTACAAGTACATCCCCAATTTTTAGCGAAACCGACACATTACCTTTTACTATAAGAAGGTTCTCACCTTCATACAAATGCACAGCACAACCAAAGGCCTCTGTAATAACCCCTGAAGGTAACATCAGAGTCATACTTTCATCCATAATTGCCTTGCCGCTTTTAATTTCAATTTTTTTACCATCAATGTATAGACCTATATCTTTGCTATTGATGCTCTTTGCAATGGCACTGTTCCATTCCTTTGGAATATAAATCTCTGCCTGTCCTTGCTTTATATATTCCGTTGCTGTTACCCTATCATATCCTAAATATACAAATGCACAGATAAGGACAGCCATAAATAAATATTTAAATTTATCTTTCAATCTAATCTATCTCCTATTTATCCCTTTTTGGAGGCTTTGCTCCCATAAATTGATAATAATATGTCTTAATCATTCCGTTGTAGATTTTCCTATTCTTAGTAGCTTTTATCCCCATATCTTTCTCTACATTTTCATATGAAGAAATTATAAAGGCTGACCATGAATCCAAACTCTTATATCTTTGTCCAATAGTCTGATATAATGCTGGAAGATTTTTCTTTTCCTCTAATCTTTCGCCATACGGTGGATTTGTAATTATAAATCCATATTTTTTATTATGACTCAATTCCGAAACTGGTCTGCATTGGAAATGGATCATATGATCCACCCCTGCATCCCTAGCATTTATCCTTGCTATTTTCACCATTTTTTCATCTAGATCATATCCTTGAATATCCACTTCCACATCATCACGAATCATATCATTTGCCTCTGATACTGCCTCATACCAGCACTTCTTCGGAATAATATTCTTCCAATTCTCTGATACAAATTCTCTATTCATTCCTGGTGCAATGTTGGCTGCTATCATAGCCGCCTCTATTGGAAACGTACCACTCCCGCAGAATGGATCAATTAATATTCTATCCTTATGCCAAGGAGTCAACATAATGAGTGCCGCTGCCAAAGTTTCAGAAATAGGTGCCTTTGATGACAATTTCCTATATCCCCTTTTATGCAACGAATCACCTGAGGTATCTAAACAAACCATCGCCTCATCCTTAAACATAAAAACTCGAAGTGGATATGAGGCACCACTTTCTTCAAACCATGTAACATCATATTGCATCTTTAGCTTCTCAACTATGGCCTTCTTAACAATTCTTTGAATATCAGATGGGCTAAATAACTTGCTTTTTATAGACGACGCCTTGGTTACCCAAAACTTTCCATCCTTTGGAATGTAATTTCCCCAAGCAATAGCCTTTGTTTTCTCAAATAAATCATCATATGTCTCAGCCGTAAATCTATCAGCTAATATAAGAACCCTCTCCGCAGTACGCAAAAAGATGTTAGCTCTACATATAGCCTCTTCATCACCTTCAAAAGTGACTCTTCCATCCTCTACCTGTACTACATCATATCCTAAGTCTGTAATCTCTTTCTTTAGTACGGCTTCCATTCCAAAATGGCATGGTGCCATCAATTTAAACTTTGTCATTTTAATCTCCAGTATAATTTTCAATTCCGTCCACTACATTTACACAGTAGTATCCACGCTTTGCTAATTTGCGGGAACAGATAATTCTTTTCCCACCTCTATCACAGTATAACACTATTTTTAGATTTATGGGAATGAAAAACTCTGCATTTTCAAATTTTTCAAAAGAAATATTTACAGCATTTTTAATATGCCACCTATCGTATTGCCATTTATCCCGTAGGTCTATAATATACAGTTTTTCACCCGATTTTACAACACTATTATTATAACTATTTCTGCCATTATTTGAAATTTTTTTAAAAATATTCAAAAAATCTGTTGCAATTTTCGACATATTATTGTATACTTTGCTTTGTAAAGAGAAATAACCCTTCAAATGTTTCTTTTTATGTTATAACCCCTTATTAATTATTTATACTCCCCTCAAAACAGCACGGTTTGCCGTGCTGTTTTACCTTTTAAAAATAATCAGCTATGAAGATTTTTCTCATAGCTGCCTTTTTTGTTTTCTTTTACTATTTTAATCATATAATTGTTCAACTTATTTTTTGCTTGTTTCTCTTATATGTTTTTTATATATTTTCTTACCTTAATTTATTCTGTATTTTTTAATCTCACTTCTTTATTTCTTCAACGACTTTACAAGATACACAATAGCTATCGCTATAGCGATTGGTATTATTAACTTAATGATTAGTCTTATTACCAAGAAAATAACACCAAGTGTTGATGCCACTATCCCTATAATCAAAAATAATATAAACGCAATAATTCCCCAAAATACAAGTTTGGATGTAAGGGAACTACCCTTATGATTAATTAAACTCCAACCCGTCGTATAACTTGTCCCAGGGTTTCCGCCAAAATACTCATCAGAACTACCAGGGTTGTGGCTTTCTTCATTACCCACATTTGAATCACTTATTGTTTTTGCAATCAATCGTGGATTACCAAGATTTTCTATAACTTCCCTTTCTGGAATTCCTTTTTGCTTTTGCTCTTCAATATAATTACTATAATAATTAACGTGCTTCATTGCTGCGCCTTCATTCATATTCTCTAACAGGGCTTCATGAAGTTTACTTATAAATTCTTCTTTTTCCATTCATTTCCTCCTAGCCTTTGCTATGAATGACATTATAACATCTATAAATCCTAAGAACAATAAAATTAGTATAAATTTTGAAAGCAAAAAAAAGACTTTGAAAGCAGATGCTTCCAAAGTCTTTCGTACGTGCGTGAGAAGATTCGAACTCCCGACACCTTGGTCCGTAGCCAAGTGCTCTATCCAGCTGAGCTACACACACTCATCATCGTATCGACAACGGTACCATTTTACTTAATATTAGTACAAATGTCAAGAGTTTTATCTTTTATTTTTGGTATTATGATCGTTTAACTATTTTCCTACACATATGTTATAAAGAATATCTACACACTGGTCAATCCCGATACTGGCACTATCCAATGTAATATCATAGTTACCCACAACACCCCATTCACTATCTGTATAATAACGATAAAAATTAGCTCTCGACTTATCTCGTTTTTTTATGGCTGACTCCGCTTCCTTTGCACTACATTGATTTGTTTCCATATAATGTTTAATCTTATCTTCTTTCTTTCCATGGACAAATACATTAATACAGTCTTCTCTATCTTTGAGTACATAATCTGCACATCTACCAACAAATACACATGGCCCCTTTGCTGCTAATTCCTTTATAACATCGCATTGAACAAAGAAAACCTTGTCTGCAAGCGACACACCGTTGCCTGCAAAAACTTGATTCGCATACGTCAAACTATTTGCAATATTAAACAAAATACTGTTAGTAATTCTATCTCCTTGTTCCTCTACAAAATCATTGGTGAACCCACTTTTTTTAGCTGTTTGCTCGATTATCTCTCTATCGTAGAAATCAACGCCTAACTTTTTTGCCAGTTTTTCTCCAATAATGTGTCCACCGGTTCCACACTCACGGCTAATTGTAATAATCTTATTCATAAAATCACGACCTTTCTATTTTTTTTTGCTCACATATTTTTCTATGTAAACATTTTTGTTCTATATCTTCATGCTCATATATTCTTCCCCTTCAATATCTTTCCAAAGAAACTCCATATTTTCATAAATCATATAACTATGTGGGCTATTTTCCTTTGGAATTGAAACTGATCCAGGATTTAAGCAAATACATTCCTTTTTTTCTTCTACAAGAGGCACGTGCGTATGCCCAAATATCAATATATCGTGTGCACACATGGGAGGAATATTCTTTTCATTATATTTATGTCCATGTGTAAAATACATTGTAATTCCATCTATCATAACAGTAATGCAACCTGACATAATCGGAAAATCCAACACCATCTGGTCCACATCTGAATCACAATTACCACGTACACACAAAAGATGATCTTTAACTAAATTCAATAATGAAATAACCTTCTTTGGCTCATAGTCCTTTGGTAAATCGTTTCGGGGGCCATGATAAAGCAAGTCTCCTAGCAAAATCAGTTTATCTGGCCTTTCATCCATATATCTTGTCATTAATTTCTCACAAAAGTACTTTGACCCATGAATATCTGATGCTATCATTAATTTCATTACTATTTTCCTCACTATCTAATCTACTTCTTAAATTCATTTAAAAAATTTTATTTTGCAATTATATACAAACTTTACTATTATATAATATTTTATAATCTTACATAGTCTCTATCCTCAGATACGTATTCCTGTAACTGATTATATCCAAGAAGTTCCTCACATTTTATAACAACATATTCTGATTCAATTTTCTTTATAACTATCTCTCTTAAGTTTTTACTAAATACATTGATAACGATTTTATCAAGCTCCTTTTTTATATTTTCTACCTTTTCATCGGTTTCGTCAAGTAAAGTTTTTATATCTTTTTTCAATTCATTTATTATCTCATTCATTTCTCTTTGCCCCCTAACTTGTAAACACTGATCATAGTAAATATCAATTACCATATATACAAAATTCTCTTGTCTTTGTTTCACCACCAACGTTGGTAGTCCTATTTTCCTGGTTGAAATTTCCAATATATTTCGCTCTTCCATCATTTCTAGTTTTGATCCCATATCCTGACCTTGGCTATCTGATAAATCATATTTCTTTGTCTTTATTTCAGTAATTTTCAATACAATATTGGATTCCAATGCCAATGTGATTTTAACTTTTACAGGCTTGTTTATGTAAAACTTTATATCTGGAGGTTCACTTATTCTATATTTGTATCCGTCCCTAGATACAAGCGAATACCTCTTGCCTATTTTAAGTAATATTCTTTCGCCTGGCGCAAGTTTCTTATATTCTTCATCCACATAACAACCTTCAATATAATCAATAAACTCTCCTACAATTCTTTCATCTATCTCTTTTACTGCCTCCTTTGCAAAACCTATGGCTGGAAGATTCTGTCCAAGACTCTTTCCAATAATAAACATAGGAACAAGAATCAGCCAAATGCTGTACTTATGAACAAACATGGCAAAACCAACCATTTCTTTCGCAGAATCAAAAAATGAAGGCAATGTCGCATGTAGGACTATTAAGTAAAATATGACTGATATCAAACATAAAATCTTTATAGCTAACCCCTTCTTTAATTTCAATAAATTATCGCAATATGACTTAACAACTTTTTTATATTCATCCGCTGTATTATTGTCAATTTTAACTCTTTCAACTAATCTCTTCATATTCTCCTACCACCACTATCTAATATTCAACTGTAATATCTTCTATTGTTTTTTCCGTTATCCTTTTATTTTCTAGTTACATTACACTTATGGCGCTGTTTCATTACCCTTTTTTTACTTTTCTAAATAGTTTTTACTGTCTCTTTCTTACTTTTCCAACTAATTTTACTATGTTTTTCTCTACCTATTTTACAATATTTTTCAATTATTTACAATATTAAAGGATTTTTCCATAATATTAGAAAACTGTGATATACTATCCTGAATACACGAAGAATATCAGGAGGCTTATATGGCAAATTATAAAATGATAATCAGATACGATGGTACAAACTACAGTGGTTGGCAAAAGCAAGGCAATACTACAAACACAATACAGGGAAAAATAGAATTTCATATAGGCGATTTATTAGGTGAAGCTGTTGAAGTCCACGGTTCTGGTAGAACTGATGCTGGTGTACATGCTAAATTCCAAGTTGCTAATTTTTTTACTAACAAACTAATTGAACGTGACAGTTTTTTATTAGCCCTAAATGAACGACTTCCAAAGGATATTTCTATTACTAAACTTGAAACAGCTACAGAGCGTTTTCATGCTAGACTCAATGCAACTTCAAAGACATATGTATATTATATAGATAATGCTAAAATTGCTGATCCATTTAGAAGAAAATACTCTTTACACATAGGCACACCTCTAAACATAGATGCTATGCAATCCGCTGCAGCTCTACTTGTTGGCGAGCACGATTTTAAGTCTTTTTGTGGAAATAAACATATGAAAAAATCAACTGTAAGAACTATACATTCTATTAATATTTCTAAAGATGAGAGCGATCTCATATCTATAGAATATAAAGGCAATGGTTTCCTATATAACATGGCACGTATACTTACTGGTACTCTTATAAATGTTGGTATCAAAAAAATACCTGTCAGTGACATCACTAAAATTCTTGAAGGAAAGAATCGTAAATTGGCAGGCCCAACAGCTTTCCCTCATGGACTCTTCCTTGAGAATGTTGAATACACAAAAGTTTCTACTTTTTAATTCAACGCAATTTTTAATGAGTCCACATTTTTTTTCATTAAATCAACATAGGTCAATCCGGCATCAAAGTCACTCTTAGTTACATTATGACAAGAATAAAACGTCATAACTTCTGCATCTGTGCCCCCACTAATTGTTTGGGCTATATTTCCATTGCTTAATTCAATTTTAAAAACAACTGGTATATTTTCATCATTTACTTTATCAATTAGGAACGCTACTGTTGAAGCACCAGCTTCTGTCTCAGATGAACAACCAGGGAATGCAGCATAATAGTCTAGATTATATTCCTCGACAAAATATCTGAGAGGAAATCTATCCCCAAACACCAGTAGCTTTCTTTTCCCTTCTGCCACAACCTCTTTAAAATCATTATCTAAATTTTCAAGAACAGCTATATAATTATCAAGATTTGTTTGATATTCGTTAGCATTTTCTGGATCAATCTTTGAAAATACCTCATTCATTTTTCTACAAATAATCATAGCATTTATCGGTGAGGTCCATACATGCTCATCCCATTCCTCTTCATCTGAATGATTATGAGCATTGTTGTCCACATCCTCTTCGTGATTGCTATCCTCACTATCGTGGTCATCTTCAGCTTCCATTCCCTCCGGGATTTCTTCTGGAACAGTCTCTACACAATCCATTAACTTTATGATTTCCATATGATCATTTTCCACTGTTTCAAGTATGCCATCTAACCATGTATCATTCTCGCCCCCCACATAAATAAATACATCACATTCGCTAATGGCAATGATGTCTTGGGGTGAAGGTTCATATGAGTGTGTCTCCGCTCCAGGTGCTAACAGCATAGTAACATCGGCTTTATCATTTGTTATCTGTCTTGCAAAATCATATGGTGCAAAAATAGTAGTTACTACTTTCATTTTTCCTGAATCATTTTTAGTTGAAGTACATCCTGATAATCCAATTGCCACCAACACTCCAGCAATTATTGCTTTCATTGCTACTTTTATCGTTCTATTAAATACTCTACTGGGTTTTTCTTTAATCTGTTTGATTTCAACTGATTCATTTCTAACTGTCTTCATCTTTCTTCCTCTTCCTGTTTCTACAAAAGCATTTTACTACTTTCTTGCTCTTTATGTAAAATATTTGTGTCTTGCTGTTATTCTACATCATTAATAAATAAACCGTAGATACCGATATTACAATTTGAATAATAGAAAATCTAAATACAGTCTGTGTATTTGACCATCCTGAGACTTTTCTAACATGGTCATGAATCGGTGTTCTAGTATTTTTTAAGATACGGATTTTAAAGAATCTAAGCAATGCCACTTTCACTAATCCTAATCCACCATCAATAATCAGCATAGTTGCTACCAATAGGTATAAGAATGGGCTTCCCGTCTTGAGTATTGCAATACTAATAAATATACCCATTGCTCGCGAACCCGCATCACCCATCATAAGTTTACTAGGGGTTGCATTATACCATAAATACCCTAGTAAACAAACTATGAATAATAGAATTATAAATGTTACGTCTTGTCCTTTACCTAAAATCTCCATAATAACGTATATAGTTGTCAGGGAAATAATTGTAAGAGTTCCCGATAATCCATCCACACCATCTGAGCAGTTTGTTACATTTATTGATACCCAAACAAGTATAACTGTAAGAATTAGAAACACAATCTTTGGTAATGTTATCTCAAACCCAATCAAAGCAATTGCAATGGTCGTCCCATTATAATGGATATAAGTAAGTGCTGCAATAATGGCCACGAGCAAGTCGAGAAATCCTTTTTTGTATTCGCCCCATGGCTTTCTTGCTGCATCGTCAAAAAAACCTGTAAGCATTTCAATAACTACAAGTGCAATGTAAACTCCTATTTCTGGATTTATATTTCCAAATACCAATGACGATACTGTAAAAACGAATACAAAAATAATTCCTGCTCCTCTTGGCTTTCCAGCTGATAGCTTACCATCATGAGCAAAATCTCTTCCAATATCCTTAGGTAAGAATTTATTTAATTTTAATATAAAAAAGCATGTTGATGCAAATGCAAACAAAATACCGATAAAAGCAGTTATTGCATAGCTATTACCTAATAATATGTTTATCATTAGTAATCCTCCTTAAAAATCTTATTTTTTAATTATTTCTTTCACAAATTCATCCAACCAGTCACCTGTGAACTCATCTATTTTACCACTATCACAGCATTTTGCCAATTCATAATTCATAGGTATTCTAGCTATATTAGTAATATTATATTTCTCTGCTATTTCTTCTAAATGACTTTCTCCAAAAATAAAATGTTTCTTTTTGCATTCTGAACATTCAAAATAAGACATATTCTCTACAATACCTAGTACCGGAATCTTCATCATCCCTGCCATTTTAACAGCTTTTTCAACTATCATAGAAACCAATTGCTGAGGCGATGTTACGATAATAATTCCATCAACTGGTAGCGATTGAAATACTGTAAGTGGTACATCTCCTGTTCCAGGAGGCATATCTACAAACATATAATCCACATCCCCCCAAACAACATCTGTCCAAAATTGCTTAACTGCGTTGGCAATAACTGGTCCTCTCCATAAAACCGGATCAGTCTCATTTGGTAGTAATAAATTAACGGACATAACTTCAATACCTGTTTCAGTGACAGCTGGTAGCATACCCTCTTCATTACCCATTACTTTATCCTTTAAACCAAATGATTTTGGAATGGAAGGTCCTGTAATATCGGCATCTAATATAGCTGTATTTTTTCTATTTCTAGATGATAAGACAGAAAGCATAGTAGTAACTAAGGTCTTTCCGACCCCTCCCTTACCACTCACAACTGCAATTACTTTTTTTATGTTCGAATGTTCATTCATTTTTTCAATCATAGATTCCTTAGTTCTGCTTTCGCAATCACTGCTACTGCACGAACCACAATTATGTGTACAATTTTCGCCCATTTTCTATCCTTTCGATTTATCTATCATTACATATATATCTTTTCATATGTTTATTATATATATCCTTTATTTTCTCCTATATTATATCTCTTGAATTTATTTTTACAAATCACCTTCAACGTATATATCTAAAAAGTTTACCCTATATAATATTACCACTTTTAACTGTTTTTTACACCATCCAAAAGTACTTTCTTTAGCGTTTGCACTATATAAATATAACCTTCTACCAATTTTTATCGAATATGTAATTTTTTAATGTTTTCTTGTACAAAAAAAGAGTTGACATAATCAACTCTTCTCTTAATGCCGGCGACCGGAATCGAACCGGTACGAGCGATTAAGCCCGCAGGATTTTAAGTCCTGTGCGTCTGCCTGTTCCGCCACGCCGGCATAAGTATTACGACTTAGTGGGACCTACAGGGCTCGAACCTGTGACCCTCTGCTTGTAAGGCAGATGCTCTCCCAGCTGAGCTAAGATCCCAAAAAAATCAAATTTTAAAAGAGTATGAACTGGGATTCATACTAACGACCCGGATGGGGTTCGAACCCACGACCTCCGCCGTGACAGGGCGGCGCTCTAACCAGCTGAGCCACCAGGCCATATTTAATTGTCGAGTGGACCTTCGGGGACTCGAACCCAGGACCGACCGGTTATGAGCCGGTTGCTCTAACCAACTGAGCTAAAGGTCCATATCTTAGTTTCCTAAGTATGTAAGCCGACAATCGGACTTGAACCGATAACCTGCTGATTACAAATCAGCTGCTCTGCCAATTGAGCCATGTCGGCAATTAGTGACTCCGACGGGAATCGAACCCGTGTTACCGCCGTGAAAGGGCGGTGTCTTGACCGCTTGACCACGGAGCCTAAATTACTGGAAAAATTAAGGTGAACTGGATGTTCACCTATAGCTCCCCGAGTAGGACTCGAACCTACGACCTAACGGTTAACAGCCGTGCGCTCTACCAACTGAGCTATCGAGGAATATTTGGTCTAAATTTATACCTTCAAAACTACACATTAAATTATCCGACTTCCGTTCTTTAAAACAACCTAACCGTTTGGTCAAGCCCTCGACCTATTAGTATTAGTCAGCTACATACGTTGCCGTACTTACACCTCTAACCTATCAACCTTGTAGTCTTCAAGGGGTCTTACTAGCTTACACTA
>FZPS01000193.1_pt69 | contig 28833 bp, 29 predicted proteins | sample 1817821 | NCBI WGS metagenome assembly FZPS01 (sample SAMEA104158645, study PRJEB21678) | metagenome | place: Germany | collected 2015-04-21
ATAACAATGAGCGTCCATCTTATACTTTAAAATATAAAACCCCAGCTCAGTTCAAAAATGAGCTAGGGTCTATTTAAAGTTTGATACATGTCTACTTTTTCTTGACAAGTACAAATTGTATCAAACCTATGCTTGTTATATGGTGCCACTGGTCGGACTCGAACCGACACGGTATTGCTACCAATGGATTTTGAGTCCATCGCGTCTACCAATTCCACCACAGTGGCTTTTTGTCTTAGGTATTATACACCATTTAAGACAAAATATCAAGAGAATATAAAATCAAAATTCACATTTTTCTTTGGGTTTACTCTTCTAGATAAGGCTTTAATAGTTCAGTGATTACTTGATAACCTTTAAAGGAGATATGTAAACCTTCTAATGTATATTCTTTTTTTAAATTTCCTTTTTCATCTTTTAGATGAGTATTAATATCAATAAAAGTAACATCATTCTCTTCGCAATACTCTTTTAATCGTTCATTGATTGAATCGATATCTTCATTATTGCGGGATTTTAGAACATACCTGCTATAAATATTGAGGCTGCGATTTACCGGCAAAATAGAAACAACATATACTTTGGTATCTGGCAAACTATTTTCTATAGTTGTAACTATTTCGATAATATTATTTACTATATAATTTACCTTATCCTTCTTAACCCTAGCTAAGTCATTTGTCCCTATACACAAAAACACTTTCTTAGGTTCTAAGACAATAACATTATCTTGAAGTCTTGCTAAGACACCATCAGTTGTGTCCCCAGCTATACCCCTGTTATAAGGACTATATTCATGAAAAAACTCCGATGTTCGGTAAAACTCCGTAATGGAATCACCCAAAAATACAACTTGACCTTTTGTGGCATGTTCACTTAAATCTGAATAGTATTTTATCTTATCTTCCGTTTCCTCTTCAAAGATAGGAATAAAGACACTTAATAATACTACTACAGTTACAATAAATAATGATAATATAATTGTTAATATTAAAATTGCGAGAGATTTACGATCCATATAAACACCTTCCTTATATTATTATACATTAAAATACCTTAATTAAAAAGTAGTTGAGTAAGGTTTTATTTACTAAATAATAAAACTGTAACATTTAATACTAAATATTTTAGATATTTGATATAATAATGGAAATGGAGGAATTATTATGAGTATAAAAGACAAATTTTTGAGGTATGTTAGTTTTGACACGCAATCAGATCCTCATTCAGATACTTATCCTAGTACTGAAAAACAAAAAGAATTGGGCGCTGCTTTAGTCAAAGAATTACACGACTTAGGTATTAAAAATGCCTATATGGATGAGTATTCCTATGTTTATGCTACAATTGACGGCTCACCAGGACATAAAGATAAAGCTATTGGTTTAATTGCTCACCTTGATACAGCCACTGAAATGTCTGGCGCAAACGTCAACGCTCGAGTAATTGAAAACTACCAAGGCGATGACCTTGTATTAAATGAAGCCTTAAATATCATCTTATCACCTAGTGTATTTCCAGCTTTAAAGGATTGTATCGGACATGACCTCGTGGTAACTGATGGTACTACCCTTCTTGGAGCCGATGATAAAGCAGGTATCGCGATCATCATGGAGTTAGTTGAGTTTATTGTCAAGAACCCAAGCTTTAAACATCCAACGATTAGAATTGCTTTCACACCAGATGAGGAAATTGGTCGTGGCACTGACAAATTTAATGTGGATGATTTTAAGGTAGATTTTGCTTATACCCTTGATGGTGGTAAAAATGACACCATCAACTTTGAAAACTTTAACGCTGCCTCAGCTGAAGTTGTTATTAATGGTAAAAGCATTCATCCTGGAACAGCCAAAAATAAAATGATCAACAGTATGTTAGTTGCATTTGAATTCCATCAAATGTTACCGGTTTTTAAAAATCCCGCATATACCGAAAAATATGAAGGCTTCAACCATATCACTGAAATCAATGGAAGTGTCAACCAAACCAAAATGGAATACATTATTCGAAATCATGACTCGGAAGAGTTTAAAATTCAAAAACAAGAATTCGAACGAATTGCCGAGTATTTAAATGATAAATATGGTGAAAACACTATAAAGTTAACTATTACAGATTCTTATTATAATATGAGGGACTTAGTTATCAAAAAACCAGAAATATTGAAGATTGCTGAGAAGGCGATTAAAAAGATTGGATTAGAACCTAAGTTCGAACCAATTAGAGGAGGAACTGATGGAGCTCTTCTAAGTCATAAAGGAATCATTTGTCCAAACTTGGGTACTGGTGGCGGCAACTTCCATGGTGCATATGAATACGCCTCACTTACTGATATGAATAAGATGGTCGAGATCTTAAAATTAATATTAACTGATCTTATCTCCTTATAAAAAAATGAGACTACGAAAATATTCGTAGTCTCTATTTATTATTAGGCTTCTTCTACCGATACGACCCATGGATTGGCTGCTATTTCATTAACTACTCCACTGAATGTATTCTTTTTAGTGACCGTGAAGTAAATGAAAACTTCTTTAATTTGTCTTTCTTGTTGACGGTACTTGTTGTGGAAGAAAGACTTTTTAACAACCGCTCCTAATTCAGCAAACTGTTGGTACATTTCCTTTTCATACTCTTCTTCAAAGACTATGTAAATTCGGTAAGTCTTACGCTTTTCTGCTATTTTTCTGCCATATTTCCTTGTTAAGAGTGAGAAAGGAATTAAGATTACTGCTGTCGCAAAGGCAAGAATGTAATTGTGGCGTCCACCGATACCAATGACTAAACCTAAAGCAGCTGAAACCCAAAGAAGGGCAGCCGTGGTTATTCCTTTTGCGGTACCGCGATTATGAATGATGGTTCCTGCTCCTAAGAAACCGATTCCACTTACTACTTGAGCAATAACCCGACCTACATCAGTACTAATAACCCCATGGAGATGTGGTTTTTGTTCAATAGTATAGATGGTCAAATTGACTAAGTTAACTTGTAAAATCGCTATCAAGCAGGCACCAACTGCCACTAAGATGAAAGTGACATAACCGGCAGGCTTATTTTTAATTTCACGTTCATAACCAATGATTCCACCACAGATGGCAGCAGCTACTAAACGTAATATTTGCTCACCGACAATTGCCCAATTAAAGTAATCATTTGCCCAATCAAACATTTTTCCTTCTCCTTTCTTTTCTATTTATTATTTATGGTATTGTGCATCATACATCTTTCGATATTTTCCATTCATTGCGTAAAGCTCCGAATGAGTTCCTTGTTCAACCACTCGACCATCATCTAATACATAGATGCGGTCCGCATCTTTGATAGTAGACAGTCGATGTGCAACGACAAAGGTTGTGCGGCCTTCAGCGAGTACGGACAAGGCCTTTTGAATTAGTTGCTCAGTTTCACTATCGATGTTTGCAGTTGCTTCATCTAAGATTAAGATACTTGGATTTTTCAATAACATTCTAGCAAAAGCAATTAATTGTTTTTCACCAGTTGATAAGTTATTACCTAAGTATTCTACTTTTGAATGAATCCCTTCTGGAAAAACATCGATAAATTTATCCGCACCAATTTGACGCAAGATATCAATAATTACTTGATCGTCAACCTCCTCTTCAAAGGCAATATTATACTTAATAGTACCTTCAAAAAGAGCAGGATCTTGTAAGATATAACCGATATGGCTTCGAACTTCTTGTTTGGTATAAGTCATAAAATCGACATCATCGATTAATATTTGTCCTTCTTTTAAATCATAAAAGCGAACTAGTAGACTCATCATCGTTGATTTGCCACTTCCCGTATGACCAACCAAACCAATAAATTCGCCCGGATTAACTGCTATATTTACATTTTTTAATACTTTATTCTCATCATCATAACTAAATGATACATCTTTAAATTCCACTTTTCCATTAAAACGAGGAATTGCCCCATAACCAATAAACTTATCTTCATCAGTGTCGAGGAATTCAAAGATTCGGCTAGAGGCTACAAATGAATCTTCAAGTTGATTGAGGTTACTAAAGATTGACATTAGCGGATTAATCACTCGACCTAAATAGGTAATATAGAGATATATCGTTCCTGCGCTAACAGCGGCACTACCACTTAAGTATTTTCTACCAAAGTAAAAAATCACTAAAGCTGTTAATAGTCTTTGGAGTAGATTTAACAGTTCACTTCCAAAGAGGGAATCAATCCGTTGTCGTTTTATTTTATTTTTATAGTTTTTAATAAGTAAATCATCATATTCTTGTGTCATCTTTTGTTCTTTATTGAATACTTGAATAATCGAAACACCAGAAACATATTGAGCTAAATGAGCATTGATAATTGAATTCATTTCTCTAATTTTATGATGGTAACGATTATTTATTCGACGATAAACTGTCATCCATAATATGATTATTGGTAAGATAACCAATGTTAAAAGTGCCAACTTCCAATCAGCAATAAACAAACCACCATAAACTAACAGTAATGATACAATGGCTGACCCGATTGAAAATATTACTTGATATAAACCTCTAACCCCTTCAGAATCAGAGTTTATCTTCGTAACAATTTTACCACTTGGTTCTTCTGAAAAGTAACTAATCGGTAACCGATTGAGTTTCTCATATGCGTTTTTCCGCATATCAAGAGTCAAACGCATCGAAGCATCAGTAAACATAATGTTATGTCCATACCGCAAAACCATAATAAGAATGGTTAACACAGCATACCAAATCAGAATATTAATGATCGCCTTTGGTGAGTGTTTAAAGAATAATTCAACTTCTTCTTTGGATAATTGAGCACTCACGAAAGTTGTTCCATCTTCAAGATAGGCAACCCCTTCTTCAATTATTTCAATCTGATTACTTTCTACTTGACCAAAGACAACGTGATAATTATTATCAAAATAGACAACGGTAATGAAGGTTAAATCATCATTTATTTCTTGTTCATAATCCTTTACTTTTAAATAATGATTATCATCATAAACTACTGTTTTATCGTTTTCTTCACTAACATTTACATAAGTGGTTTGGATGCCGAGTAGGTGTTCATCAAGGATGGTCGAAACCAACATTGGTTGAATTAATTCCATTACGGTAAATCCTATAAGGAAAAGACTCGAAAGAATGATGATAACTTTGCTTTTCATTGCATACTTGAATACTCGACTTAGGACAGCTTCGGAGGCATATAAATCAGGGCGTTTACGTATTTTTTTACTCATTGATACTCTCCTCCATTTGCTGTAAGATATATTGATGATAGTACCAACCTTGTCGAGCCATCAATTGATCATGATTCCCCTCTTCAATAATTTCACCTTTATCAAGAACAATAATATGATCTGCACTTTCAACAGCCGTTAATCGATGGGCCACAATAATCGTGGTCTTATTTTTACGAAAAGCATCGATATTTCTTAAGATATTGGCTTCTGTTGCCCCATCAACAGCACTTAGAGAATCGTCTAGAATTAAAACTTCAGCATTCTTTAAAAAGGCTCTCGCAATTGATAAGCGTTGTTTTTGGCCCCCACTCAAGGTTACACCATACTCACCAACAATTGTTTCCATTCCATAAGGAAGGAAATCTAAATCCTTTTTAAAGTCAGCCATCGAGACAGCCTCATCAACCGTTATTGACGGAAATAATGAACTGCCAATATCAACATTTTCTTCTATGGTTCTCGAGAACAAAATGTGTTCTTGAGGAACATAAGATATTTTTTGACGAATACTTTCTTTTTTATAGTTATTAACACTTTCTCCGTCAATGAGAAGTGCTTCATCTTCTATTGGAAATTGACGTAATAGTTGACGAACCAAGGTACTTTTACCACTTCCGGTTTTACCAACAATTCCAATGGTTTGACCTTTCTTTATCTTTAAGTTGATGTTTCTAATAACATCCGATTGATCTTTTGGATATCTAAATGATAAATTATTAAATTCAATGACTTCGAAATCTTCTAAGTTCTTACTATCAACTCGATCGATGATATCTGGTTCAGCATTTAATATTTCATTAATACGGTCAATCGCAATCGACCCCTGCGCAAAAAAGGTTATTTGATTTCCAAGTTGGAACAGTGGCCAAGTGAATTGACTAAGATAGATATTAAAGGTTATTAGTTGCCCAGGAGTAATCTCTTGATTAATTACTAAGAAAGAACCATAAATAAGGGCTACTCCTTGACTAATTAAAGTTATTAGTCTAAATACAGGTCCAATCGTTGCTTGCATTAATACGGACTTTCTCTCAATTTGATAACAATCCTTAGCACAATTAGCTAAACGATTATAATCTTCTTTTTCACGAACAAAGGCCCGAATTAAACGTACATTTGATACACTTTCCATTGACATATTATTGAGATCGCTATTACGTCTTCGAACCAAACGCCAGTTTGCTGAGATCTTAGGTCGAAGCACTAATACCACTATAAAAATTATTGGAAGTGGTAAAATGGCAGCCACCATCAGCTTAACATTAATAAACGACATCATGATGGCGGAAAGGCCAATCATTGTAATAGCCTCAAAAATCGCAAACAAGATCCTCGTTGCCGCATGAGTAATCATACGCGTATCACTCGTAGCTCTTGACATTAGATCTCCGGCTTGATATTCTTCAAAGAAAGTTGCATCAAGACGTAAGATGTTTTTCAAATAGTTGATTCTAATATAGTAATACAACCTATGAAATAATCTACCAATAACATTCGTATAAACAATTGTTGTTAAATATATTCCCAATGCAAGAGAAAGTAGTTTTACTACTACTTCAATTAACGCTTTTTGTTTAATTCCGTGAAGGCTTATCAAATCAATCGCATCTCCTAGTAATCGGGGTTGGATAATTGAAAAAACGATTCCTAGGACAGAAAAAATAAATACGATTAAGTAATAAAACCATTCCTTCTTAATGTACCATTTTATTTCCCTTAATATCTTAAACACTTGAACACCTCGTCATTTTTTGTTCGTCGGTTAGGACTAAAATTTTTATTTTATAATATCTAGGACTATTGGCGATACCTTTACCTCATCTTTGGAGAATTCATAAGCATTTATAATCTTTTGATAACACTCTTCGGTATTCTTTCCATTTGTAATAATGGTTGCTAGGGTTTCACCTTCCATTACTCGATCTCCAACTTTTTTATTCAACAAGATTCCAACACTGTGGTCAATTTGATCTGCTTTAGTTAAGCGACCACCACCAATAATCATACTTGCTTCACCTATTGCTTGAGCATCTATGTGACTAACATATCCGCTTGTTGGGCTCTTGACATCGATCTTCTCTTTTGCTTCTTTCATCAAAGAGTAATTCCTAACAACATCTGGATTGCCCCCTTGATATTGAACCATTTGTCTAAACTTTTCTAAAGCACTACCATCTTTAATAACTTTATCTACCAATGATAGAGCTTCTTCTTTTTCTTTTACAACCTTACTTACTAATAAGATTTCTGCTGATAACTCACGACATAATTCATTAAAGTCAGCTGGACCATTACCTTTTAAGGTTTCAATTGCTTCAATTACTTCAAGTCTATTTCCAACCGCATTCCCGAGTGGCTGTTCCATTGAAGTTAATACACACACAGTATCTCTCTTGTGTGAAGTACCAATTGACACCATCGCTTTAGCTAATGCTTGAGCATTTTCAAGGTCTTTCATAAAAGCCCCACGGCCAACCTTGACATCTAACACAATATGGTCAGCGCCACTGGCTAACTTCTTACTCATTATTGAAGTCGCAATTAAACCTATTGATTCAACAGTGCCAGTAACATCTCTTAGAGCATATAGTTTCTTATCAGCTGGCGTAATATTAGCACTTTGACCAATAAGAGCCAGACCAATATCATTAACTTGCTTAACAAAATCTTCTTGTGACACTTCAATTCTAAAGCCTGGTATTGACTCAAGTTTATCGAGTGTTCCCCCCGTATGACCTAAGCCCCGTCCACTCATCTTGGCTAGTTTTATTCCTAAACTTGCAACAATTGGCGCAACTACTAAAGTTGTTTTATCGCCAACTCCCCCTGTTGAATGTTTATCAGCTTTGACACCATTAATTTTACTCAAATCAATTTGATCCCCGCTTTTTAGCATAGCTTCTGCCATATGTGCCTGTTCATCGGCATTCAATCCTTGAAAGCAAATAGCCATAAGTAAAGCACTAATTTGATAATCTGGTATTGAATCATTTGTGTAGCCTTCAATCAAAAAATTGATTTCTTCTTTGGACAAAGCTTGCCCCATTCTTTTTTTAATAATTAAATCAACTGTTCTCATTCCGCTTTCCTCCCACTATAGTAATAATTATTATAACATAAATATAATAATGTGGTATAATATATGATAAACAAGGAGTGACGTAAGTGACAAAAATTTGCTTAATTAGACACGGTCAAACTGACTGGAATAAACTACAAAGAATACAAGGACGTATCGATAATCCGATTAATATGATTGGAAGTAACCAAGCCAAAACAACCGGGTTATATCTAAAGAAGCACGATCCCAAGTGGGATGTTATAATGTGTAGTCCCCTTTCAAGAACCATTCAAACAGCAGAAATAATCGCCCAACAACTAAACTATCAACATCCAATTATCGTTAATCCCAATGTGATTGAACGAGAGTTTGGTGAAGCTGATGGGGTGATCATAACCCCTGAGGTATATCAAAGAATAATTAATGATGATTACAAAAATCTTGAAATAACCACCACTCTTCAACAACGAGCCCGGAATGCTATCATTGAAATTGGAAGAAAATATCCTAATCAAAAAGTTCTTATTGTAACCCATTCTCATTTCATTAAGGGTCTTTTTACCACTCTTGATTTAGGAGTTACTTTTACTTCTCCCTTATATAACGGTTCATTATCTTATATAACCATAGAAAATGATGAATTTCATTCACCAATATTTAATATAAAAACTGATTAAAAAAGGGTTATCCTCAGCAGGATAACCTTTTTATAATAAGCTTTCATCATTGTTAGTAGGATCGTCTTTATGACGATTTGGTCGGTAAAACCGAGGAATTTTTAAGTATTTATGAACTTTTCTTGCTTCAATTATATCATTTTCTATTAATGAGTGGACATGATGTGAAAGTTCTTGGGAAGTTAAATTTTCAAATTGTTCTGGAGATATGACATCGACAACATTAAGATATACATGAGTCGGTAAAAATGGCAAACGGAATCGCGAACGATATGATCCGTCATGAGCAATAGCTACAACTGGAACTTTAGCCTTTAATGGGATTTTAAAAGCTCCCGCTCGAAAAGATCTCATATGAGGACCTTTTGATCTTTTCCCTTCCGGGAAGATTAGTAAACTTTGGCCTTTTTTTACATTTCTTATAACTTGAACAATTATTTCAGCAGTTTTATAATTATTTTCCCGATAGATTGGCAATCCCCCTAAGGATTTAGCCATTGGGCCAATCAAACGATTTTTTAAGAATGAATCTTTAAAAACCATACTATATGGCTCTTTGATTAAAGCAAATAATATAAGAACATCAAAGAGTGATTGGTGGTTGGCAACAATAACATAATTTTGGTCTTGAGGAATCTTTTCTAAACCTTTTACGTGATAATGAATATTAGCCCAAAATAGGCAGAAATGACTGATATCACGAATTAATTTATTACGGTAAGTTCCATTGGGGTTATTTGTGTTTTGGAGAACATAACCAACTATTATTACATAGATAATCAAGAACAAACAATAAAGAGCCAGCATTACCACAAATGCACCCACACCAATTAATAGGGATAGAGCCCAATGAATGCCTTTTAAATAACTAAATATTGTCCAAAAGATGCCATTACCAAAACATAAAATTATACTTAATATTAAAATCACTTTTGCACCTTCTTATACACTTCAAAAGATAAATCACCAGATATTTTTTGATCAATCAATTGATAATCATTTAGATCAAATGAAGGAAAATAGGTATCTCCTTCAAAGGTCTTATTAATTCTTGTAATATAAAGATAATCTACTAGATCAATGGTACTTGTATATAATTGCTTACCACCAATGATGAATAATTCTTCATCCTTAGGAAAAGTGGTAAGGAATTCATTTAAATTATTTACTGGAATCGCTCCATATGGAAGACTCTTTTGGGAAGTAACTACATAATTAGTCCGTTTCGGTAATGCCTTTCCTAAACGATTAGTAATTGATAGAAAAGTATTATAGCCCATCAATACCTTTTTATTGAGAGTAACTTGCTTAAAGTATTGTAAGTCTTCGGGATAATTCCAAGGTAAATCATTATTTTTACCAATAAGATTGTTTAAATCCATCGCAACAATAATAGCTAACATTAGACTGCCACCTTACCTTTAATCACTGGGTGTGGATTATAATCGACTAGTTCAAAATCATTATAATCAAACTCATCGATTTTTTCAACACGTCGTTTAATAATCATTTTAGGTAGGGATCTAGGTTCACGACTAAGTTGTAATTTGATTTGATCTAAGTGATTAGCATAAATATGAGCATCACCAATAGTATGAACAAAATCACCTAGTTCTAAATTACAAATATGCGCAATCATCATTGTTAGTAGGGAATATGATGCAATATTAAACGGAACTCCTAAAAAGACATCACCCGAGCGTTGGTAAAGTTGACATGATAATTTATTGTTAACCACATAAAATTGAAATAATAAATGACATGGTGGAAGTGCCATATCATCGACTTCCGCAGCATTCCATGCACAAACAATTAATCGTCTTGAATCAGGATTATTTTTTATTTCATTGATAACTCTAGCAATTTGATCAACCACTCGGTTATCCTTTCCTTCGAAAGAACGCCATTGCTTACCGTATACTGGGCCTAAGTTCCCATATTTTCTCGCAAACTCTTCATCTGCCTTAACCTTTTCAATGAACTCACTTAAAGTCTCGTTTTGATAATCAGAAGACTCCTTATAAATTTCATATGGCCATTCATTCCAGATATTAACCCCATTAGTAACTAAATATCTAATGTTAGTATCTCCCTTTAAAAACCATAATAATTCATAAATGATAGCTTTTAAATGAACTTTTTTAGTCGTTAGTAATGGAAAACCGGCTGCCAAATTGAATCTCATTTGATAGCCGAAAATAGAGTAGGTGCCAGTACTGGTACGGTCTTCTTTAAAAATTCCATTGTTTAAAATCTCTTGACATAAATCTAGATATTGTTTCATAGCACACCTCTTTTAATAACGTTATTATATCAAATAGCAAAGTAAAAGACAAGTTATTAATAAACTTGTCTTTTCTTAAAGGGGGGCAACTAAAAATGTTATTTTTAGTTTCTCTTGGAACTGATGAAAGTAATCTTTTCCGCAATCACTTCCATCATTTTTAAATTAAAGGGAGTCTCTATTGGAGTTTTTTCACCATCTGGTAAATGATCAATTTTAATGGTTCGATTTGATAATCGACCTTTAATCCCCACGGTTGATCCCTTCTCACAATATTCGCTCGTTGACTGAGCGAGTCCTTGCCATAGTGTACATCTAATGAAGTCCGTGTCATAATCGCCATTTGAATTTTTGAATGAACGATTAACAGCTAGGGTGATGGTCGTTACAGTCTTTCCATTTTCCGTTTCATAGAGCACAGGATTATCCACTAAACGACCAACTAAAATAACTTGATTAATCATTTAAAACCTCCTTGAATATAATACCATGCAAGTTGACAAATGTATTATAACAAAGTCTAAAATAAATAGCAAAAAGCCTATCGCGTTTTTTTTAATAAAAAAACGGACAATTTATAAATATTTGTCCGTTTTAATTCATAAATGATTGATTATTTTTAACGATTACCTATCCTTTAGAAAAAACACCCTAATAGGAACTTATTTTCTTTTTTGGTTTAATTACAAAGGTACATAAGGCTTCTGGTATAAATAAGCTCCTTACCTCTTTAAGATCTTCAATAGTCAGTTCTAATAAATCCGTTAATACATCGAATAAGGTTAAGTTTTTGAAATCCATATCAATGATTAGGTTTCCAATGTATTCTGGAGAATTAAACTTTCGAATGACATCAGCAATATTAATCCGCTTATATTTTTCAAAAGTCTCCGGATCAATTTTGGCATCCTTTAATTCAAGTAACTTCTGCTTAATAAAATCATTAAACTCTTCATATTTAAGGCTCTCAGTTGAAAAGTCAACATAAGCATAAGTCTCTTCATAAAAGACATTATAACCATAAGTATTATTGATGATTTCATTTTCAAGTAGATATTGATAATTATCACTTGACTGGTCAAAGAACATATCAATTAAAATATTTAACGCAAAATTCTTTTTCATCAACTCATGACCAGTTAAGCCTTCATAGCCAATCTTTAATCCAACCGCTGTTTTAGGAATAATGACATCCATTTTTCTTTCAGCTGATGATTTAAAGACCACATTGTTTTCACATAAATATTCCCGCTTAATCTTTTTATAAGGAATGAAAGTTTTTTTAGCTTGGTTTTCTTTAATCAATGTCATAATATGTTCAGCATCAAACTTACCAACCACAACTAAAACCATATTGGATGGATGATAAAAAGTTTGATAACAAAGGTCTAAGAGATCTTTATTAATTTTCTTGATAGATGAAAGTGTGCCACCAATATCAATCCTAACATGGTTTTTTTCAAACATGGTTTCTAACAAACCGGTATAGATTGCGGTGGAAGGTTTATCTAAATACATCAACAATTCTTGTTCGATAATTCCTTGTTCACGTTCAACTGCCTCATCAGTAAAGTTAGATTGTTGCACAAAGTCAAGTAATAAAGTTAATGATTGATCAATATTGGTAGTTGCTGAAAAAAGATAAGCAGTGCGATCATATGAAGTATAAGCATTCGCTTCTGCCCCTAATTCGGAAAATAAATCATTGGCATCCACATCACCCATATCAAACAATTTATGTTCTAAGAAATGGGCAATACCATCAGGTACTTCAACATAATCATCACTATCTAAAGGAACAAATTTACGATCAATTGACCCGTATCGGGTTGCCATAATCCCAAAGGTTTTATTAAAGTCTTCTTTGGGCCAAAGATAAACCCGTAATCCATTATCTAATTTTTCATAGTAGTAACTTTCTTTTAATAAATCATTCGTTATCTTCTTCATCTAACTCACCTTCACCATTATTTTCACTTGTTCCTTTTAATAAAAAGATCGTATCAAGCATTAATCTTTTAGCACATTCAACTACTTGTTCTTTAGTGACTTTATTTATCAACTCTACTTTTTCTTCTTTGGTCTTTAATGGAACATTTTCCGTCGCAACTAATATTTCACCAAACATCCCAAATTGATTATCATCATTTTTCCAAATTTCATTGATGATAGCCTTTTTGGTTGTTTCCATTTCTTCATCGCTAATATTACCTTCTTTTATTGACTCTAATTCTTTTGATATCAAAGAAACAGTTTTTAAATAATCTTTATTATTGATCCCACTTGTTAAGATAATGGAGCCTTTTCGCTCATCATAACTCGTATTGATGTAGTACGCTAGGCTGTGTTGAGCTCTAACTGATTGAAAGAGTCGAGAATGGAAGTAACGACCAAAGACACCATTGAACACTAACATAGGATAATATAAGTCATCAATATAGCGAATTTCACTGCGATAACCTATACATAGTTTTGATTGATTAATCTCTTGTTCTTCAATGATCTCTTCACCAGTGAGTTCTTCCTTAGTTTCAGTATCCAAATACTGTAAATCCATCTTTTTGCCAGTTGGAAGTTGAAGCTTTGCGACGGAAGCCATTACTTCTTCTTCCGTAACATCACCGATTACAAAAAGTTCAATTACTGAATTGTTTAACAAATCATCATAAGCATCGTTTAGATCATTAAGGGTTACCTCTTTGACATCTTCTAGTTCCCCACTCAAACGGTAATGATACTTTTCATTGGAAAACATATGTTGAACTAGTTTATCAGTTGCATAAAGAGCTTTATTATTATAGATGCGATTGATATCATCTATAACTAAGCGTCGCTCCCGTTCCAACAAACCTTCATCAAACTTTCCATCTACCAAATAAGGTTTATTCAAGACTTCGTTCAAAAAGATGAATGATTCATCTAGTAAATTTATTTTATCTTCTAGATACTTACTGTTTACTGAATCAATAAAAAAGCACATTGAAGATACTAATCCTCTTCGGCTAATAAATGAAGCAAACTTCATATCATAGAGATTTTGTAAATGATGAAGTAAAGCTTGTTCGCTTGGATATTTTTCTGTTTTTTTCTTCATAACTTTGGCGAGGAGAGCTCTTTTAGCGAGATCTTCAACTTTTAGTTCATTGGAAAAAATAACACCAATTAAAACTGTTTTAAATTTTGAAGTGGGTTCAAAATAAATTTTCTTATCATTGTATTCTAATATTTTCATCTCAAGTCCTCACTTTGTTCTTGATTTTAGTATATCCAAATCTAATATTTTTAATAAAAAAAGGCTTAAAGAATTAAGTTTTCTTTAATTTCAACCTAATTGTTTTAAGCCCATGACCTCTATTTTGTAACTTCTAAAGCAATTTTTATCATTTGATCAAATGCAAGTTGTCGTTCTTCTGCTGTAGTAGCTTCATGAGTAACAAGCGAATCTGAAACTGTTAAAAGACAGGCTGCTTGTTTCTTAAAGTAATTGGCATTATGGAATAATGCAAATGATTCCATTTCAACCGCCATACAATTATATTTTTCTACCAAATCAGTAAATTTAAAATCATCGCTATGATGGTAAAAAACATCAGAAGAATGAATTGTCTCATAGAAGACTTTGATACCTAACTTTTTAGATATTTCTAATAATTCTTCGGTAAGTTCTTTACTGCTTGGCATGATCTCACGATCATCACCATAAGCAACTTTTCCAAAAGTAGATTCACTATAAGCATCTTTAACAACTATTACATCATAAAGATTCAATTTATCAGAGTATGCTCCACATGAGCCCACTCGAATAATCTTTTCAACGCCGTAATAAGCATATAATTCATATGAGTAAATCCCAATGCTTGGCATACCCATTCCTGAACCCATAACTGATATTTTTTCGCCTTTATAAGTTCCAGTATAACCAAACATATTACGAACAGTATTAAATTGGACAACGTCTTCTAAAAACGTCTCAGCAATAAATTTCGCTCTTAATGGATCACCAGGCATCAATACTACTTTAGCAATTACGCCTTGTTCTTTGACTCCAATATGAGGAGTTGGAATCATTTCACTTCACCTCCGGCTTCTTTCATAATTTGAACACCACTACTAGTGCCAATACGAGTTGCGCCGGCTTCAACAAAGGCTAGGACATCAGCCAAGGTGCGAACACCACCACTAGCCTTAACACCTAAACCATCGCCAACTGCATTACGCATTGTTCTAATATCAGAAAGATTAGCACCACTAGTACCAAAGCCAGTTGATGTTTTAACAAAATCGGCTTGAGCACGCACTGCACATAAGCAACAAGCAGTCTTTTCATCTTCTGTTAAGTAGCATGTTTCAATTATTACTTTGACGGTACGGCCATTTGCTGCCGCAACCACAGTTTTAATTTCTTCTTCAATATACTTATAATCGTGTTCTTTAGCTTTACCGATATTGATAACCATATCAATTTCATCGGCGCCATTTTTGATAGCATCAGCTGTTTCTAATCCTTTTACTTCTTTAGTATTAGCTCCTAGTGGAAAACCAATAACAGTACAAACTAATACATCTGAACCAGTTAGAAGTTTCTTAGCTAAACTAACAAAAGACGGATTGACACAAACACTCTTAAAGTTGTTTGCAATTGCTTCTTGACATAGTTTTTCAACATCCTTTGATGTTGTTACTGCTTTTAGAGCAGTATGATCAATCAACTTATTAATATCCATTTTTACTCCTTTCCAATTTTTTCACAAAAAATTGTAATAGATAACTAGTAACAACAGCATAGATAAAGGTTCCAACATTAAATGATTCCCAGAAGTTGCCGTAAATATAAGCTAGGAGAGCTCCGAGAAGAACGAAACATATTTCCAATCCAAGACGCACTTTTGATATTTCATGACCGGTCTTTTCCACAATCGTCACCACTAAATTATCATAGGGAGTCGGTGGATATTTGGAAACAATCATTAATGCTGCTCCTAAAGCCATAAAGACTAGCGAGATGGTAAACTCAATAATCCTTGAAATTAATGACTCATTAAATATTAGTAATACTAATGGGTCAAATAAATCAGTTAATACAGAAACAACAACAAGGGGGATCGCGGTCCAAAGTGGTTTTAAATCCTTTCTAATAATTAATGCAATAATTAATAGAATTCCGGAAAAAAGGAAAACCCCTAAACCGACATCGCTCCCTAATAAGAAACCGATGTTAGATTGGACAATATCTAATGATGCTACCCCTACTTTGGCATTAACTTCTAATCTAATTGCTAAAGCAATTAATACCATACCAAAAAGGTACTTTAAAATTCTTAACATTATCCCTCCAGTAAATCTGAGATGCGTATCACCTTATAGAAATTGGCAGGGATAGATTCTTTCTTAAATTTACGCAAGTATTTTTTGACCTTTTGGGCTTGTTTAGCTTTTAATAAATACATCTCTGGCAAAAATTCTTTTACCTCAGTCAAATATTTACTTGTATACTTAAAGAATATATCCGCTGGAATCATAATCGGAAGATTATTATCATCTTCAATTTGAACATGAGTTAAATATGGTGGAAAAACCATTGGTGTGCCTAATTGCCATCCAACACTGATTACAACATCATCATTATTAGGATTAACCATTATTTTATATCGATTAACCTTATAATCATCTTTATAGATGTCTCTTAAATTATCAATGTTTTGTTGGAATTTACAAATAGTACTTAGTTTATCTTTATTAAAGAAGTACTTATCAACTACTTTATTTTTTTCCAAATATAGCATTCGTTCGGTTTCAAAGTAATTGATTAGTTTCACCATATTAAACGGTTCTATGTTTTGAATTCCATTATAGTATGTCTCAAGTTCAAAGATTTTACACATTTCTTGAGTTAATTTTAAGATCTCACGAGCCATTACTGATGGAATCAATAATGGAAACTCCAGTAAGAAATTAATATTCACAAAATCAGGACTCAAATTATAAATACTATTTACCCGTGAACGTTTAGTTATTAAAAAACGGTAAGACAATTCAAAATTTTCGTCGAGGTTTAATAGTTCTACAAAATCATCAGCATCATAACGACGAAAAGATGGCATATCAGTGAAATAACTAATTAGTTTGTCGTATTCTATTCTTTTTAAGTTTCGATTACGAAAAAAATGAATCGTTATGGCCATAAAAACCTCCCATTATTTTATTACTATTTGATGACAACGATCACAGAGTCCTTCATCATCGACATGGTCTACAATTTGCCAACAGCGGTCACAAGTAGGACCATCAGCGGCTTCTACTAAAATTTGTCCTAAATCATAAGTAGGTGCATCAAGTTCATAATCAACAATGGTGCACTTAGAAACAATAAAGACTTGTTGGAGATTAATTTGTAAACTCGCAAGCAGTTTTGCTGCTTTTGGAGTTGGATTAATAATTAAGTGAGCATTAAAACTCTTTCCAATAACTTTATTATTTCTTGCTTCTTCTAATGCTTTTAAAACATCGTCGCGATATTCTAAGAATTGATTATATTTCTTCAAAAGTTCTGCACTATTTGAATGTTTAATCGCTACTGGAATATCACATAAGTAAATACTTTCTTCTTTTTCACCCGGTAGATAACGATATACTTCCTCGGTTGTATGAGGAATGATTGGAGTTAAGAGTGCTGTAAGTGCTACTAAATGGTGATAGAAGACAGTTTGGATACTACGACGAGCATGTGCATTAGCTTCATAAATGTAGAGAATATCTTTAGTAAAGTCACAATAGAATGATGACAAATCATTACTCATATAAGTCAGAACAGTTCTTGTTACCTCATCAAATTTATATTGTCGATAAGCTTCATGAGCCTTTTCAATGATCTCATTTAAGCGACATTCCATATATTGATCAATTTCTGGTAAGCGTTCATATGGAACTTGGTCAGTTGCTGGATCAAAGTCAAAGAGATTTCCAAGCAAGAATCGGAAGGTGTTGCGAATCTTTCGATAAGCATCACTTGTTTGTTTTAATAAATCCTTGGAGATTCTAACATCAGATTGATAATCAACACTAGCAACCCACAAACGTAGGATGTCAGCACCATATTCACGAATAACACTTTGAGGATCAATTGCATTTCCAAGTGATTTACTCATCTTACGACCTTCACCATCTAAGACGAATCCATGACTCAAAACAGTACGATATGGAGCTTCTTTGGTTAAAGCAACTCCAGTCGATAAACTTGAATTGAACCAACCACGATATTGGTCAGAACCTTCAAGATACAAATCTGCTGGATAAACGCCACCAAAGTTAACAAAACCACCTTGATGACTAGTTCCTGAGTCAAACCAAACATCCATCGTATCTGTTTCTTTAACAAAGATGTTATTAGGGCTTCCTGGATGAGTATAGCCTTCTGGAAGCAAGTCTTTTGCTTCTTTGTCATACCAAATATTTGAGCCATATTGACCAAATAAAGTTGCAATATGATTGATGATATTTTCATCTAAGATGGCAGTTCCATCTTCCGCATAAAAGGCTGGAATTGGCACTCCCCATACTCGTTGACGAGAAATACACCACTCAGTGCGGTCTTTAATCATATTGGTCATACGGATTTCACCCCAGGTTGGAATCCACTCTACATTATGAACAGCCTTTAACAAGTCATCTTTCAAGGCTTCAATGGAGGCAAACCATTGTGGGGTTGCTCTAAAGATAATTGGTTTTTTGGTTCTCCAGTCATGAGGATAACTGTGAGTAATATATTCTAAATGAAGTAATGATTTTTCTTCTTCTAAACGTTTTAAGATAACCTTATTGGCATCTTGATAAAACAACCCAGCAAACTCACCAGCTTCTTCGGTCATATAACCGCGACTATCAACTGGACATAAAATATCTAGATTATATTTACGTCCGACAATGAAGTCATCTTCACCATGGCCTGGGGCTGTATGTACCAGTCCAGTACCAGCATCAAGAGTTACATGATCCCCTAAAATAATTGGGGAAGTGCGATCATATAGTGGATGGTGATAAGTGATGCCTTCTAAATCAGCACCTGGAATTTCTTTAAGGATGCTATAATCTGTAGCGCCAATTTTTTCAGTAAAACTTTTCACTAATTCTTTTGCTACCACGAAATATCTTTCTTGATAACTAACTACTACATAATCAAGTTCTGGGTTAACACAAATGGCTAGGTTAGCTGGAATTGTCCAAGGGGTTGTGGTCCAAATTACTAATTCGCAATCTGGTGACAGAATGTCTTTGCCATTTAATACTTTAAAGGCTAAATAGACTGCTGGACTCTTAACATCATAATATTCAATTTCAGCTTCTGCTAAAGCAGTTTCACTTGAAGGTGACCAGTAAACTGGTTTTAATCCCTTAAAGATTAATCCCTTTTTAACCATTTGCGCAAATACTTTAATTTGTGCTTCTTCATATTTTGGTGCAAGGGTTAAATATGGATTATCCCAAGCCCCTAAAACACCTAAACGCTTGAAATCAACGCGTTGTCTGTCAATTTGTTCTAAAGCATATTTAGTACACAATTCTCTAAATGCACTAATACTTAAATTCTTTCGATCAACTTTTTTGTCTTTTCCAAGAGCAGTTTCAATCGGTAAACCATGAGTGTCCCATCCTGGAATATAAGGTGCATAATTATTCGTCATTGATTTATAACGAATAATGAAATCTTTTAATATCTTGTTTAATGCATGTCCAACATGAATGTCCCCATTGGCATATGGAGGACCATCATGGAGATAGAATGGTGTTCTATTTTTATTTTTTTCTAGGCGTTTTTGATATAAATTTAATTGTTCCCACTCTTTTTGAATATCTACTTCTTTAACCCCGAGATTTCCGCGCATAGGAAAATCGGTTTTCATCATTAAAAGAGTGTCTTTAAAATCTTTCTTATTCGTTGTCATAGAAATTCTTCCTTTCTAAAGTAAAAAAGTGTCCTAATCTAAGGACGCAGGATGTGCGCGGTACCACCTTAGTTCACATAAATGTGCTCTCAATGGCTTTCTTAACGCGAAAGTAACGGTCAGGTCTACTTCATTTCTTCTGACAGGCTAACTAGTGATCGTTTATTAGATCTTTCTTCTTAGGCTCACACCAATCCCTAATTCGCTTAAAGTTAATCTAATAAACAGCTAGGTTATCGCCAAATACCAATTGATAGGACGATACGTTCTTTTCTTGTTACTCGTTTAATATCCAAGAGAACTACTCGACCATATTTTCTTATACTTATTATATCATTAATTTTACAGATTTGTGAAGTCTTTTCACATATCTTATGATTTATTTTGACATTTTTCATCATTATATGTTTACTTGCATCATTACGTGATACATTCATAACTTGAGCAACAATAGCATCTAAGCGTAAACTTGATACTATTATTTCTTCTTTTATAGGCTCGTTTAGATTTAACTCATCTAATAAATCTAAGTCAACATTAGTCAAGGTTACCCTGGTTCGATTTATCTCGGTCAAATTATCGATTAGATATTTCGCAATTTCTTTGGTAACAATAAGATAAATATCCTCACCGATGATAATATCACCAATAGTGTTTCGATTAACACCAAGACTCATAATTGTCCCCAATACATGACGATGATTAATTTGAGTGAATTTTCGAGGGAAGTCTATTCGATAGGCTACCAAATTAAAATCATCAAAATCATAATCAACCTCAGTAATTAAGGCACGCTTTCGTTCAGCATTTTGATAGCCACCAAAGAGTTGAACTTTAACTTTATCAGATAAGTTAGATTCTAATTCTGCTTGTTCACTTTCATCAAGGAATTTGGTTAAAACTACTTTTCCCCGTTCAACTTGAGATAAAATATCATCAAAATTAAATTCCATAATTATATATAATTGACTAGGAGAACGATTCCTCTTAAAGCCATTTGATAGATGAAAAATCCTAAAATCGGAGTTAAGTCAAGATAACCAATGACTATTAAGCCTCTAAATCGTCCTAGATAAAAATCTGATATTTTTTCACAAGTTCTAAACCATTTATACTCTCTGATACCTGGAACCCAACTAAGGATAACAACAGCTATCATAAAGTAGAAATATGAGTTAAGTATATAGAATAGATAAATTAGTAATAGTTTAATAATTCCCATTATTTGATGTCCTCAATATATTGATATAATGTTCCATCCGCATATGATTCGGCCCTAGCAAAAAGAAAGGTCTTTGGTCCAGTTTTATGGATCTCCCCATTTAATGCATAAACAGCCCCTGATAAAAAGGTTAACATATAATTTGCATCTTCAACATCCATCTTCTCAAAGTTAGCTAGAAGGGCGTTACCATTAATAATGGTATCACAAAGGTCAAATAGTTGATCACGACTAATTACCGTCTCAGCTCTCATCATATCAAAGGCGGATATCATTGTTTGTTTTTTTAGTTTTTTCAATCGCTCATTTGCATTATCTTCGTCACTAGAAGTCTTCTTCCTCTTAAAAAACAAAATGACCACCCTTTCTTAAAACTAAAAACTCTTCTAATTATCGTTAAAGATAGTTCTTCCGAGACGAACCATAGTCGCCCCATATTTAACCGCCAGCAAATAATCATTACTCATTCCCATTGATAATTCTGTACATGGGGCATAAGGAAGATTTAATGCTTGAATTTGTTCTTGTAATCTACGCATTCTAATAAAATAATTTTCTAATAGAACATCATCAAAAGTAAGTTTAGCAATTGTCATTAAACCTACTACTTCAATTTTATCATATTTTGATAATCCTTTTATGAAATTAACAACTTTAGATGGATCAAGTCCAGACTTAGTTGATTCTTCTGATATGTTTACTTGAACAAAACATTTCAAAGGTTCTTTGCGTCGTTTATTGATTTCGTTTGCAGTGGAATAACTGTCAAGCGAATGTAAGTAATCAATTTTATCGATTATTGAACGAACCTTTCGGGTCTGAAGAACACCAAAGAAGTGCCAAGTTATATCTAAATCTGATAGCGCTTCATACTTTTCTAGTAAACTTTCCGCTCGATTTTCCCCTATATCTTTAATTCCTGCTTCAACCACTTCTCTTGTCTCATCAATACCAACATATTTAGTGGCTGCAACAATTTTTACATTGGGATAATCGACTAAGGATTTCTTTACCTTCTCAACCTGTTCTCTAATTCCCATAATCTCTCACCTCTTTTTTTCTTGGGTGCAATATATAATTGCTAATGCAATATATAATTGCTTTTTGATAACTATAATCATAAAATAACCTATGATATAGTATATATAGTATACCACATTTAGGAAAAAAAATCAAACCATTTAAAAAGATAGTATTATGTAAATACATGAAAAAGGTTGTCGAATAAAACAAGGACAAAAAATACCTTCATTTATGAATAAAACTTTCTTTCAGAATAGATACTAACGTTAGAAAAAGACAGACATAAGTCTGTCTAAACGGTTATTTTGTTAATGGAAAATTTCATTTTTTAGCAAAATTTTCTATCATTTTCTTTGCATATTTTAAAACTGAATGGCTAAAATATTACCGTAGCAATCATAGATAATTACTATTATCGAAAGGCTACGCAATATCTTTATATGTAAGTCGTAGTGATAAAGATTGCTCACTAAAGACGGGTTTAATCCCGTCTTTTTTTCATCCTTTTAATTTATTAATTATTGCGACAAACTCTTGATCATTTCTAATAAAATCATATCGTTGATCACTTATTTTGGTTAAAAGATTATAGCTTTGGCTAATAGGTGAATCGGTTACAACATTTTCTCGTTTATCATGATAACCTTTTAAAAAAGTAGATTTATAGGTATACTCTTGCGGTCTTTTGTCATAACTAATAGCATGTTCCGCTGCTTTCTTTAGATAAGATATCGTTTCATCTTTCAAACCTTGATCCGCATAAAGCGCAGCTAAATAACGATAGAATGGACCAATTAAACAATGAAAAAAGTAATAGTCTTCCTCATCAAAGAAACCTTCAAAAGTTTTAATTGATGCTTTTATAATTTTAACCTTTTCATCGAAGTCTCTACTTAAGGCAAATAACTCCTCAACATTTCTAACTATAAGTTGTAAAATGGATATGAAATTACCTTGAACATGCTTTTTCTTTTCATCATCTTTTAGAATATTTTTTAGTATTTCATTAGAAGTTATAAAATAAGTTGGCATCTTATTTGCTAATTCAATAGCTTTTTCTAACCTTCCAGACTGCGGATAGGTATAACAAAGGAGCATTGAAGCGAATTGTCTGATGGAGTCATCATGACAACCACTTAAAATATTCTCACATATCTCAATAACTTCATTTTGATTTTCACTTCTTTCTTCCGGATTCTTACCATAATTAAAAAGACAGGACGCTAATAAATGTAATATTTGAAAATCATTTGGATATTCTTTAATTCCTTCTCTAGCGATCTTGATTGCTTCTTCGCGATTTCCTTTTCTCTTACATTCCATAATCTGATTACAAATATCATTTATCCGTTCTTGTTTTTGATAAAGATCAACTCCTAATAAATAATCAATTGAAACGCCAAAAAAATTTGCAAGTGCCGGGAGTAATTCAATATCAGGATAACCCATATTTGTTTCCCATCGACTAATACTTTGAGCTGAAACATTTAGTATTTCAGCAAGTTCTTCTTGCGTTAAATCTTTATCCCTTCTTAGTTTTTTTAAGTTTTCTCCTAAACAGTTGATCACAAATATTCTCCTTTCTTAATCTTCACTAACATTATATCAACATTTTATTAACAAGTCCACATCAAGTTTTAAGAGAATAATTCTCGTTATGCAATAGTCAAAAAAGGCATCTACTCAGATACCTTTTTTAGATTAATCCTTCAAATATTTAAAATGTATTTTCATATTTAAAAATCTTAAGAATATTTTTCGTCTTTGACGGGTTTCATAACTATCAAAGAAGAAAACTGAGAAAGCTTCCCAGAGTAATACCCATCCACCAATATAAAGTCCTTCAACAAAAATAGTTGAAAAGATCCCATCCACCATAACAACATTCTTAAAAAAATACGCAGCTATCAAAAACATTGAACTTAAAATAATGTTGGTGACAATTTGACGATACATCTTTTTGAGATTCTTATTGATAAGAAATAAAACAACTTTGAAGTTATTGATTATACCTGTCTTACTTCTTTTTTCTTTCTCTTCATCTTTCAGTCTTTCTGGTAAGTATAAATACAATTCGATTTTATTTTTAATCGGAACTTCTGATCCACATTGTTCAAGAAAATCCAAAAACTCTGGTTCTAAGTCTCTTCTTCGTAGGGGCGAGGCATCCCATCCGTTGAATAATTCCGCATAATCATCTAGTGATACCTCAATCATATACGCTGATGTTTTAGGATTAATATTATAGATATTAATTAATGTGCTTTTTTGTTTCTTTTTCGTTTTCATAATTCACCCTTTATCAATATGATTTTCGGAAAACTTATCGGTAGTATATGTAAACCAAACAATTTGATACAATTCTCACTCATTAGTCCAGTTCCCAATTTCCTTGGGTATATTTTGGATCGTATAAATCACTGATACCAGCCAACAACATTAAAATACCTTGAACCCGATGTGGTTGAATTGCATATACTCCACGACTGCTACCTTCTTCTTTGATAATATCAGCAGCAAGTAGCGGTTTAAGGTGATGATAAACTTGACCAGTGGTATTATACCCACATTCTTCAACTAATTGAGCCACTGTCTTAGGACCTCGCAAAATAGCTAACATTATTTTTAACCGATCATTATTACCAATACATGCTAAGACCTTGGTTGCTGTATTACTTTCGATTAATTTCAATAGATTGTTAGTATCTACTTGATTGCGAATCCAATTTGACTGTCTTCCTCCTGAAGAATAAACACCTAAATAAGTAATAGCACCAGTTGAATCTCTTTGATCAGCTTTTTCACAGAGCTCCTTCATCAATTCTGCTAATCTTTTATCAGGATGCATATTGTCCATTCTGTCAATATTTTTTAATGGTTTGTTTTCCTTTTCTTGATTAGCATCATTTCTATAGTTTGAAAGTAAATCCTTTAACATTTCAATTTGCTCTTTTAAACCGTCTATTTCTTTACCATAATCTCTATTCATCATATGGCCTCCTTTATATATAATTACGTATTTACGCATTAATATAATACTACAACAATAAAACTTTGTCAAGCATTTACGTAATTTCGTAATACTTTGTTGTAATTTGATTAAAAAAAGGATTCATTTAAAAAACGAACCCTTTTTTGATGTTATTTAATTGGTCTAATTTTGTTGTTAAGTAGTAATCTCACCTCATCAATCTGATTTGACTGAGTCAAGCGATACCACATCCAACCACCCTCACCACAAGGATAACGGTTCTCCCAGACCTTCAAAGCATAATCACTTAATTGTGCTTTAATATTTTCAATAACAGCTTCCCTTATTTGAACTGCAATAAATAAACCGTTGATTTCAGGATGAATATAACATAATGAGTTTTTACCAACTCGATAGTTAACTCCCCAACCAGCTGATTTTGAGTCTTGAATAATTATTTTCTAAATAACATAATCTATGCTGAGTTTTCGCTCTAGTTCCAACCAATCTTCTTTACGTGATGAAAAATCCATTATTTCTTCAATTGTAAAATTTCCTTTTCCTCGTAATCTTTGATCCATAATATTCTCCCTTTATGTAGCAGTTTTTTAATTATTGTACCACAAGATAAAAATTAGATAATTGTTTTTTGTAAAAAAGGTTTGACATTCACAGTCAAACATTATTTCTTAAAACACTTGTATTTATTATATTCTAATTTTCCTTGTTCTTAACTGGTAAATCAGTTAACTTTATCCCATTAAACGTAAAGTATGCTGGTCCTTGATAAGCACCACTTGAGTTAACAGTTCCTAGTCTTGTAAATAATTCTCTAGCCAATCCAGATAAAGACCATAATTCGTTTTCAAACAAGACCTGTCTTTCACTTGCTACTATTGCTGTTGTAGTGTTATCACCAATGAAACGAACAACATCTCCATCTTTTAAACCTCTAGAATAGAAATCAAATCTTTGACTTGCCTTTCTTCTAGTACCAACATTTTCTTCCTTAGATATTTCTATATTATCGCCCTTTAATTCTAATATGGCTTCTTCGCCTAAAAGTTCTTTAATATCGGCCAAAATCTCATACGCATCCTCAGGGGCTATATTGAAAAACTCGCGACTTTTATTTATTCTTAGATTAGAAATCCTATCAATACTTCGATGGATCATACGTTCAGCTTCTTTGTATTTTACAGTTTGAAGTGTAGCATATATTTCATATGGTAGAGGCACCGCAGTATTATATAGTTCTCTACTTCTTACCTCAGGTAGTCTTTTGCTTTTGCCGATTTTAACCCAGTCATCTCTAAAACTCGGATTAGTAAGTACATATACATATCCCTTTTCACTCATTGATTTCAAACCCTTTCTCAAATTGCATGTATAGACATATTATAACATATAAGTAAGATTAGCAACAAATTATATATAAAAGCGCACCTCTTTTAAGAAGATGCGCTCCATTATTATTTTATAAAAACAAAGATAATTCCATCATTACCAAAATCTTTATCATTTTTAAGCCTTTGTTTATATTTGCTTTTCATCTGATATTCATAAGAGTTGGTGTTGGAATGCAATTCACTTAGTACATCACCGCTGAAATAATCTTTTATAAGTCCTTCCCTTTTTATTTTAGCCAGGGATTTCATTGCGGCATTTTTTGATCTTGATATACCACTGCTAGAACCATAACCTGTTAACAATTTAAAGGCGGTTGATTCTATATGGCATATATGCCTTATTTCTCTGTCTATTTCACTTATTTCAATTGAACCATGAAAGTCATATGTTCTCATGGTAGATCACCTACTTACTGTATCCCCAAACAACTGGGCAATTTGACTTATTCCAATTATCCGACCAATTTTTTGGTTTGCTTGTTGCTTCCACGTAAATAGTTATATGAGAATTATTAAATGCATCTTCTCCAAGAGTTGTAACTGAAATTGGGATGATGATGCTTCCTAGACTACAGTGTGCAAATGCATTACTTCCGATACTTTTTACCGATGTTGGTATAGTGACATTTTCCAAATATGCGCAATTAAAGAATGCAAAATTACCTATACTAATTACTGATGATGGTATTTCAATACTAGTAAAATGAGTTATTTGATAAAATGCATAATCTCCAATCTCTGTAATATACGGCGGGATTACACTATTTTTACATCCAGATATCAACTTATTTGAAGCAATCTCTATAATACAATTACCATCACTTTTATAAACACTATTTCCTTCATCAACATTAATACTTTCCAAACTTCTACAACCGGCGAGAATGCCATCCCCAATACTAGTTACCGACGACGGAAGTGTAAAGTTTTTTAACTTAAAACTTTGACTGAAGGCCCCTTCTCCAATACTAATAATTGAAGAAGGTAAAACTATATTCTCTATTTCCCCAAAATGGGCAAAAGCATTTTTCCCAATGTATTTGATTGATGATGACATCAATACCTCTTTCACAGCATTACAATTATAGAAAGCTCCATCATTTATGTATACTATAGTGTCAGGCATCACTATTTTTTCTATAAAATCATTCGAATAAAATGCAAAGTTTGCAATACCTACTGTGCCTGATTGAAAGGATACTGTTTTTTCTGGATTTCCTTTATATCCAACAACCCACTTGTCTGCATAAACTACACTATTATCAGGTGTATTATTCCATATTCCCGTTTCATAAAATGCCTTATTACCGATATAGGTTACCGATGATGGTATCTCAATACTTTCTAATCCTGCACAACCAAGAAAAGCATTTGCGTCGATACTCTCGACATATTCTGGTATTACACTATTTTTTATCCCCAACACTAATGTATTTGTGGATACTTCAATAATGCAATTATTATCACTTTTGTACTTGCCGGTATCAGCTGTTATTTTTTCTAAATCACAACCATAAAACGCCTTATCGCCAATGCTTTTTATCGTTGATGGCAAATGAATTGATTTGATTTTATCCGTCTGACCAACTCTCAAACCATCAGAACTTAATTTGAACAGATTGTGGAAACCATGACTCACGATTTTTGTAACAGGCTTACCTTTATGTGTTTCCGGAATAACAACTTCAGTATAATTTACATTAAAGTTTGATCCAGCATATACCTCGTATTCTTTTCCTTTATTTATCGGATTGTATACTAATCCATTTTCGTCAGTTGATATCCGGCATCCACTGAGCACAAACACCAATCCACAATTTAATAAAACAACTAATAGTAAACTTATCAATGTTTTAAAATACTTTTTCATGCTAACCCTCCATTTTTCTCTTGAATCCAATCAAATTCATTTTTCCCCTTACTTAATTGTACCATAAATCATTGGAAATATTTCTCTTTTTTATAAAAAAGGGCTTGATAATGAAATCAAACCAATTAATTCTATATGGCG
>FZPS01000155.1_pt130 | contig 28808 bp, 20 predicted proteins | sample 1817821 | NCBI WGS metagenome assembly FZPS01 (sample SAMEA104158645, study PRJEB21678) | metagenome | place: Germany | collected 2015-04-21
ATTAAGGGGAAGGAAAAAACAAATAAAGCTGTATTGAGAGCGACACTTCTAGTTGCAAAGTCAGCTTCTTTTTTAAAGAGAGCTGCATGAATTGCAACCATTGATGCACTCGGCATAGCTAAGAGGACAATCAAAGTTTGATAAGCCAGAGAAGGAATATTAAAAAATCTAAGCAGAACAATTCCCAGGCTAGGAATAATTATCAGTCTAACTAAAGCAACAGATAAGGACTCTCTGTCACGAAATAGAGATAATAAGGGGATTGTACTTAGTGTTGCTCCAATTAAGATCATAGAAATAGGTGTAACCATAATTCCGATATCGGTCAGGATTGTAGTGGCAATCTCCGGTAACCGAAAAGGAGATAGGTAAATAATCAAAGCAATGATTGAACTGATTGTTGCGGGATTTTTTACGATTGATGACAGATCAATCGATCTTTGATCTTTCATGATCGATATCCCGGCAGTAAAGAAGAAGATATTCCAAAAGATATTAAAGATTACTGCAATAATAATTGCCTGCTGTCCCAAAAGGCTTTCGACCAAGGGATAACCCATGAAAGCAGTATTAGCGTAAATGATCAGACTCATTATGATGTTTTGTTTATCAGTTTTTATATTATTTGGCAGATAGCGCAGAATAATAAATAAAATAACTGTGCTGAGAATAAAATAGATTGTTGTAATAATCCCGGTCGATAATAATTGTTTGAGCATACTTCTATCCAAAGGCATACCGGAAGAGGCCAAAATAGATGCAGGTAAAAACACAGATACCAAAAGTTTAGACAATCCTTGCTGGATTTTGTCATCAATTAAGCCTTTGTGTTTGAGATAAAAACCCAAGCCGGCTAAAGAAAATATTCTGATCAGAAGCTTAACAATAGTCTGTAAATACATAACAGAGTCTCCTTTTTCAGATAAAAAGCTATCAAAAAATTGATAGCTTTTATACGTACATAATTTTATTTAAATTTAATAATATTAATTTAACATTGCTTGCCCACCAGAGACGGGTAAGGCTTGACCTGTTTCATTTTCTTGTTCGATCAAATAACAGACTGCTTTTCCTAAATCAGAAGGAACGACACCCTTGCGCATTGGGACAAGTCCCAAATAGTGATTACGAACATCTTCCACTGTTTTGGCACCTTTTACTTTTCCTGATTTTAAATATTGGACATAAAGTCCGTTAACCGGATCTGACCATAATGGTCCATCAAGATTATTTCCTGGACAAATAGCATTGACTTTAATATTAAAATCAGCTAATTCTAAAGCAAAACTCTGAGTTAGTCCGATACCGCCAAATTTAGAGCCTGCATAAGCGGAGTTATTTTTGCTGCCGATCAAGCCGGACTTAGAGTTAATTTGAATAATATCCATCCAATAATCAGGATTGATCTGATGTTGAATTTTCATGATTTTGGAAACATATTTAACAAGTAGGAAAAAAGCATTGTAATTAATAGTTGTGACCAGATTAAAGTCTTGGTAACTCAATTCATCAAGATTACCGGCACGAACAATTCCGGCATTGGAGATTAAAACATCAAGTCCGCCAAAATAGGCTACGGCAAGTTTTAATGCTCTTTGGACATCAGCTTCATCAGCAACATTAATTTGCACCGGCAATGCAGTACCTACACCATAATCCTGATCTAATTTCTCTGCGGTTTCGGTTGCACCGTCAATGTTTAGATCGGCAATAATTACATGAGCTCCTTTACTGACAATATCCTCAGAAATTCCTTGTCCTAAACCTTGCGCAGCACCTGTGACAAAACAAATTTTTTGATAAACTGAAGGAGCAAAACGAGGTAATTCTTCAGTTGACTGTTCTAAATCTCCCTCAACCTGATTAAGAGCAATTTGATAATTTTTTTGAGCATTAGCAAAAGTATCACCCAGAGAGAACAAGATCTCTTGATTGAGAACAATAAAAGCCGGCTCTTGATTTGTCTTTTTGACAAAAGCCAGATAAGCTTCTAGCGGATCTTCTTCCGGTGCCAGAATAATTGTTGCATCTTCAGCCAAATTTAAATTATCGTGATAGGGATATGCTTGAACAATTGATCGAGCAGTTTTATTTGCTCTGAGCATTCTGATTTGCGGTGCATACTCTAAAATAAGATTTTTTTGCTCTTCAGAAAACTTTTCATACTCACTGAGATAGTCCTTAAATGTTAATCTTGTCATTATATCGATCTCCTTTACATCAGAATGTGTTTCAATGTTATAATATACTGAACAAAGAATATGCAATTTTTATTCTATTCTTTCAACAAATAGTCTAGCATATAAAAAAAATGTTGTTAATTTATTATTAATAAATATTAGAACATATTGAGAGGTATCTTAAAATGGTCAAAATTCTTAATTTACTAAACCAGGATTCTGCGACAAAGCGTTTAGCAGAATTAGACAAAGTAGCAAAAACACTTGAATTTCCGGAGCGAGATCCAAGATACATCAACAATCACATTCATACTATTTATTCTTTCTCACCTTATTCACCAACAGCAGCAGTATATGCATCTGCCAAAGCAGGCTTGTGTACAGCCGGAATTATAGATCATGACAGTATTTCCGGTGCTAGAGAGTTTTTGCATGCTGCTAACATTCTGGATTTGCCTGTTACATGTGGATTTGAATTAAGGGTATCCTGGCAGGACAGTCCTTTCAGTGATCAGCGTATTAACAATCCGGATCAGAACGGTGTTGCTTACATGACAATGCAAGGAGTTGCCGCGAAATATTTTTCTGAAGTGGAGAATTTCCTAATCCCTTTACGTGAAAAACGTAATCAAAGAAATAAAGAAATGATCAATGCATTGAATCAGCGATTACCTTCTGAAATGCAGCTTGATTTTGAAAGTGATGTCTTACCTTTATCCGAAGCACATGATGGTGGAAGTGTCACGGAACGCCATCTGATGTATGCTTTCGCTAAGAAAATTACAGAAAAACTAGGCAAGGGTGAGCCGACGATCAAATTTCTTGAACAGCAAGGTGTTGAATTATCCGAAAATAATAAAGAAATGTTGCTCGACATAAATTATGATTATTATGAATACGATGTATTAGGTATTCTCAAAGCTTCTTTTGTGCCTCAGATCTATATAGATGCGACTGATGAACTGTGTTCAATTGATCAATTTGTTGAATTAGGCAAAAAGATCAATGCTGTAGCCTGTTATGCATATTTGGGCGATGTTACCGATTCTGTCACCGGAGACAAAGCGGCTCAAGCATTTGAAGATTCTTATCTTGATGAGTTATTTAATTTCTTAGATAAGAAGGATATCAATGCTGTAACTTATATGCCGGCTCGAAATACCCCGGAACAGGTTGCCAGATTGAAAAAGCTATGTGTAGAGCACAATAAATTTCAAATTTCAGGTGAAGACATTAATTCTCCCCGTCAAGATTTCATTTGCTATGCAATGGAAAATCCTGAATTCAGTAATTTGATTGACTCTACTTGGGCTTTGATAGCTCATGAGAGAGAATCTCAAAAAGACGCAGATGAAACTTTCTTTGCCGATTCGATTATCAAACGTTTTCCTAAAGTTGAAGATCGGGTTGCTTATTTCAAATCGTTAATCAGAGATTAATTAGTAGATCATAGATCAAAGAAGATATTAGTTATTTCTAAAAAGGAGAGGTATGAAAAAATTTAAATGGGCAATTCGTGCCACAGGACATATTGCGAATAGTTTTGCGCAAGGAATGGCTGAAGTTGAAGATGCAGAATTGGCTGCAGTTGTTTCTCGTACGGAGGGAGCAGGGAGAGCATTTGCAGATCGTTATGGTTGTAGTCAAGTTTACACAGATTTTGAGACGATGCTTAAACAAGCGGATGTAGATGTCATCTATTTAGCAACTCCAAACGATCAACATTTTTCGGAGATCATGCTTGCTTTGGATTATAAAATTCCGGTTTTAAGTGAAAAACCTATTGTGGATAATGAATTTCAATTAAAACAAATTTTGGATAAAGCCCGTGAGAATAAGGTTTTCTTTATGGAAGGTATGTGGTCCAGATTTTTTCCGGCAATGAAAAAAGCAGCAACATGGATTAAACAAGGTCAGATCGGCGAACCCCTTTACCTGTCTGCAGATTTTTCTTATGCATTAGATCCTGAGAAAGATCAGCCGTGGAAAGCCGGCTTGAGTAACCATGCAGGAGCTTTGCGAGATGTAGGGATTTACTCTTTGGCCTTCGCAGATATGGTTTTTCCACAATATCCAAAGAATATCTATAGCTCAATGGATTTTAATGGCGAAGTAGATCAGCGTATGCATTTGTTTTGTGAATATGGTGATGCAAAAGTTGCTTTTCTGAGTGCGGCATTTACCCATCATGGTAGTTCTACCGCTGAAATAGTAGGTAGCACGGGCAAGATTCAGGTTGGTCCTGAGTTTTGGCGACCCTCATCTGCCAAGCTGATTAGGAAACTTGATCTTGAACAGGAATTTATTTCTGAGTATCCCGCTTCAGGTTTTCAATTCGAAATTCAGGAGGTACAACGTTGTTTAACTGAAGGCCTGCAGGAATCTCCTTTCTATAATCATAGTTCTATGTTCCGCATTGCCAATCTGATTGAAAGGGTGCGTAAAGATTGGGGGATCTATTACAGTTCCGATCTCTAGGTAATCTGAAAATAAAGTAATAAAGAATCAAAAGATTAATATATCGAACAAAATAAATGAGGATCAAAGAGATGAAATATTTTGTAGCACATGACTTGGGAACATCGGGTCTGAAAAGCAGTTTGTTTTCCGCAGAAGGTGAATTGGTAAAAAGTGTAATCCGGGAATATGAAGCTAATTTTAAGGGTAGAGAGGCAACCCAAAATCCAGATCTGTTATATAGAGCTGTTCTGGAAGGTTCCCGCCAATTAGCAAAAATTGTTAAGCCGGAAGATATATTAGCCTTGTCTTTCAGTGCACAAATGAATGCTTGCTTATTAATAGATAAAGAAGGCAACCCGTTACATGATACTTTAATTTGGGCAGATACCAGGTCGGAAAAACAAGCGTCTGAATTGACAGAAAAGCTTGGCTTTGACTATATCTATGAGCTGACGGCAAATCGACCAAGTGCAAATTATAGTCTCTATAAATTAATGTGGATTAGGGATAACTGGCCTGATATTTATAATTCAGCATATAAAATGTTACAAGCAAAAGATTATGTGAGTTATAAATTGACCGGAAAAATTTTTACCGATCATTCTGATGCTTCAGGTACAGGAGCTTATGATATTAATCAGGGTAAGTGGTCGGATGAACTTATTGAATCCGCAGGTGTACGTAGAGAATTATTTCCCCAAATAATTAATTCGGTCGATCCGGTAGGAAAAATAATTCCTGAACTAGCTGAACAGATGGGACTAAGCTCGGAAACCATTGTTGTGGCAGGTGGAGGAGATGGTCCTTGTGCAACGGTCGGAGCAGGTTGTGTAGAGAATGACCAATTTTATTTAACCTATGGAACATCCGCCTGGATTGGCGGTACAACTGATCAACCTGTTTTTGATCCGGATCGTGCCCTTTTTTGTTTTGCTCACATCATTCCCAATAAATATATGCCGCTCGGTACAATGCAAGCAGCCGGAACTTCTTATCAATATATCCGCACTTTATTTGAAGATGAAAACTTGTCGGCGCGTGATTATGATCAACTGGCAGCAGAGATAAAACCTGGTTCGGAAGGCCTGATCTTTTTACCATATTTAATTGGTGAAAGAAGTCCGATCTGGGATCCTAAAGCAAGTGGAGCATTTATCGGAATGCGAACCAATCATCAAAAGCCTGCTTATATCAGAGCGGTTTTAGAAGGGATTGCTTATAATTTAGAATGGATTTTGCAATCTTTTCGTAAGACAAAACAAATTGATCAGATGGTTATTACCGGTGGAGGTGCTATTTCACCAATCATAAGGCAGATTTTTGCAGATGTTTTAGATTTGGAATTTCTTGTTCCGGAAAATATTCAAGAGAGTACGAGCATAGCTGCTGCAATAATGGCAGGTATAGGATCCGGATATTATCAGGATTTTTCCAGCTTGAAGGAATTTCTCAAAATGAAAGATAAAACAATACAAAATCCGGAAAATGTTAAAACGTATCAAAATTATAAAACAGTTTTCAAGAAAAGCTATCAAGGGCTGAAAGAGGTCATGTTTGAACTTGATAATTTACACTGATTTTAGCTTGTTTCAGAATGTTGATCAAACTATTTTAATTAAACATTGACAATAAGAAAGTGATTATATAGAATAAACGTAAATGATTCGAAAGAAAATAATAAATAAAATAAAATTTTCGAAAACGAATAGAAAACAAGCAAATACAGAATTAATTTGTAATTGTGCATGAGAGTTGAGATATGGCACAAGCATTTAAAAATTTTTCACAAGCTGAACGGCGCCGTCAAATAATCCAAAAATTGAAATTAGACGGTGTTGTAAGAGTCTCTGAATTAAGTGAGCTTTTGGAGGCTTCCGAAGTTACAATCAGAAGCGACTTGGCTGAGTTAGAAAACAGCGGAGTATTGCAAAGAGTACATGGTGGAGCGATTCAAACCGTAAAAAATTATTATGCTCTCGATTCTTCTGAACGGCTTGAAGAACGTAAAAATGAAAAATTACAAATTGCATCTACAGTTAGCAAACTGGTTAAAGATGGCGATAACATTATTATTAATTCCGGAAGTACTTGTTACTATATCGCTTTAGAATTAAGAGAGAAGAAAAATCTAAAAATTATTACTCACTCAATTCAAATTTCAGAAATTTTTGCCGAGAATAGCGATATTGAAGTTATCTTGCTTGGCGGTTTGATAAATTATCAATATATGTTTACCCATGGTGATGATGCCGCGCACCAATTAAACAAATATCAAGTAGACAAAACTATCTTATCAGTCGACGGAATTGATTTAGCAAGTGGAATTACCACATATCATCATGAAGTTGCTGACCTTTGTAATCAGATGTTACAAAAAGCTGCAATGCGAATTGTAGTGGCAGATCACACTAAGATCGGTCATACTGCATTTTCACAGGTGGCTCAATTAGATGTAATAGATTATCTGATAACAGACAACCAATCTAAAGAAAAAAACCTGGCACAATATGAAAAAACAGGCATAGATATTATTACTCAAGATAAGAGTAACTTAATGAAAATAACTGAATAATAAAACAACTAAAAATCTAAGGGGGAATCAGATTATGGCAGTACCAGTAATTATGCCAAGACAAGGACAATCCGTAGAAAGCTGTATCATCGGGGAATGGCATGTTTCAAAAGGAGACAAAGTCAGTGCAGGTGATAAGCTTTTTACCTATGAGACAGACAAAGCAACATTCGATGAGGAAGCACCGGAAGATGGTGAAGTAATCGCTGTTTTCTTTGAAGAAGGCGACGATGTACCTTGTTTATTGAATGTATTAGTAATAGGCGAAGCTGATGAAGCTTGGGAAGAATTTATTCCCGAAGGTGCAACAGTTGATGGAGCAGGTGCGGTTGGTACAGCTGAAACTGAAGAAGAAACTGTTCAGGTAGAGGAAACAGCTCCTGCAGCGGCTTCGACAGAGGTAACAGATCAGGTGGCAACACCGAGTTTAGATGGAGATCATCCTGTCAGCCCGAGAGCTAAAGGTTTTGCAGCAAAGCATAATGTTGATTTGCGCATGGCCGGAGCTACAGGTCCTAGAGGCAGAATTATCGAAAGAGATGTTGTAGCAGCCCTTGATGCCGGCTATACCGCTACTACAGCTGCAGCTCATGATTATGCTGCCGGCGTAAGCGGAAGCGGAATCGCAGGTGCAGTTAGAGTCGAAGACTTAGCTAAATTACCTGAATTACAATCTGCTGAAGGCGCAGCCTATATAGATAGTGTTGTAGGTGCTCTAGATGAGCCTGAATATGTGGATTCTAAATTGAGTAATATTCGCAAGGTCATTTCCAGAACAATGCACAAATCATTATCTGAACTGGCACAGCTTACATTTAATACACCGGTTGATGCAACAAATCTGCTTGCATGGCGCAACCGTTTAAAAGAGCTCAAAGCTCAAGGCATGGCAGAACAACTCGGATTACCTCTCTTAGAGAACATACCCACAATTAACGATATCTTCCTTTATGCAGTATCTCGTACGGTAAAGAAATTTCCGGACTTCAATGCTCATTTTCTGGAAGAAGAAGGAATTGTTCGCCACTATAATCGGGTTCACTTAGGTGTTGCTGTTGATACAGAACGCGGTTTAATGGTTCCGGTAATCAAGAATGCAGATTTGAAATCATTAGCTCAAATATCTGCTGAAGCTAAAAAACTGGCCCAAGAATGTCAAACCGGCTCAATTAGTCCGGATAAATTAGCTGGTGGAACTATTACGGTAACCAATATGGGAGTAACAGGAGTAGAAAACTTTACGCCGGTTATTAACCCACCTGAAACCTGTATAGTAGGTGTAAATTCTGCTACAGAAAAAGTCAGATCAACATCGGATGGCGGCATAGAAATTTATCCCGCAATCTATATTTCATTGACAACTGATCACAGAGCAGTTGACGGTGCACCTTCCGGTCAATTCTCGAGAGCTTTAAAACAAACATTGGAAAATTTCGATCTCTATTTAATGGACTGATGTCGGAAAACTATTGATGAAAAAAGATAGATAAAGAAAATACGAGGTATTAATAAAATGTACGATGTTTTAATTATAGGTGGCGGCCCGGGCGGATATCTCGCAGCTCAAAGAGCGGGCGAGAACGGCTTAAACGCTGTCTTATTTGAAAAAAGAAATTTAGGTGGTGTTTGCTTAAATGAAGGTTGTGTTCCTTCAAAAGCTCTCTTAAATTCAGCAAAAATATATGAACATGCAGCAGACGGATCTGCTTATGGTGTAACCACAGAGAATGCGCAAATTGATCAAAAAGCGGTTATCAAACGCAAAAATAAAGTTGTTAAAATGCTGGTTAACGGTGTTGCAATGACTATGAAACGCAATAAAGTAGAAGTTGTAGAAGCTAAAGCAACCATCAAAAATAGACTGGACGGCATCATTACGGTAGAAGCTGATGGTAAAGAATATCAAGGCAAAAACTTGATCATCGCTTCCGGTTCAGATGTTGTGAAACCTCCGATCCCGGGTTTAAAAGAAGGTTTGGAGAGCGGTTTTGTTCTGACCAGTCGCGAAATATTAGATTTGGAAAAAATTCCGAAAAGTATGGTGATCGTAGGTGGTGGAGTTATCGGTTTAGAAATGGCCAGCTACTTTCAAACTGTAGGCTCAAAAGTAACTGTGATTGAAATGCTTGATCATATTGCAGGAACGGTTGATTCAGATCTCAGTAAATTACTGCAGAAGAATTTTGAAGCTAAAGGTTTAGAATTCAAACTCAGCTCACCGGTTACGGGTTTTGGAGAGGGTTATGTTGAATTTGAAGCAGACGGCAAGAAAGAAAGAATCGAAGCAGACTATTGCTTAATTTCAATCGGTAGATACGCGGTTTCACAAGATATAGGATTGGACAAGATTGGTGTTGAATGCGATCGTAACAATATCATTGTGGATGATCAATGTTTAACCAATGTGCCAAATGTATATGCTATCGGTGATGTTAACGGCAAATGGATGCTTGCTCATGCGGCATATCGTGAAGCCGAGGTTGCAGTCAATACAATTCTTGGTAAAAAAGATCTAATGCGTTATGAAGCAATGCCTTCCGTTCTCTATACAAATCCGGAAATGAGCTTTGTCGGAGAATCTGAACAAAGTGCTAAAGAAAAAGGTCTGGATTATAGAGCGCTTACAATACCTCTCGCCTATAGCGGTAGATATGTAGCCGAAGTTGAACGTGGCAACGGCGTGATTAAATTGTTGGTGGATAATAAACGCAACTATTTGATCGGTGCACATATGCTTGGTAGCTACGCATCCGAACTTGTTATACCTTTGGGTATGATGCTTGAGAAGCAGATGACGATTGATGAGATAAAAGAATTTATTTTCCCACATCCAACTGTTGGTGAAGCAATTAGAGAAGCAATATTTGCACTATAAATATTAATCATAAACTAAAAGAATAAGATAAAAGGAAAGGTTCATCAGGAGGAATATATGACTAAACAATTACCTATTAATCCGGAGAAAGCTCGTGCACCACGTACGATAGAATTAAAAGATATACCTGTCAATCAATATCAAAAGACAGTCAAAGACGAAAAAGATAACTTTACCAAAGAAGAGCTGATGGCGATCTACCGTGACATGCGATTGATCCGCGAATTTGAAGATATGCTGATGTCAATCAAGACAACCAATGCATATCAAGGTATGGAGTATAATAATCCGGGCCCCGCTCACTTGTCGATCGGTCAAGAAGCAGCCGCTGTCGGTCAAGCTTATTATCTGGACAAAAATGACTTCATCTTTGGTTCACATAGAAGCCATGGTGAAGTTTTAGCGAAGGCTTTCTCGGCAATTCGCAAAATGGACGATGAAGAGCTGATGGAAATCATGGAAGAGTTCATGGACGGCAAACAGTTAAAAGCCTTGGAATCGATCCGTGATGACGAAGAATCAGTAAAAGAATTAGCAACCAGCTATATTCTATATGGTGTATTAGCAGAAATTTTTGCTAAAGAAACCGGCTTTAATCAGGGGCTTGGCGGATCAATGCACAGTTACTTCACTCCGCTGGGAATTTTCCCCAACAATGCTATCGTTGGTGGTTCAGCCGATATAGCACTTGGTGCCGCTTTATACAAAAAAGTTAATCGCGAACCCGGTATTGTAATCGGTAACTTCGGCGATGGTTCAATGGGTTGTGGACCGGTTTGGGAAGCACTTGCCATGGCAACCATGGATCAATACGAAACCTTGTGGGAAGGTGATATGAAAGGTGGCTTACCATTAATCTTCAACGTGAATAATAATCACTACGGAATGGGTGGCCAAACCAAGGGTGAAACTATGGGTTACGGCAATCCTTCCAGGATTGGTGCAGCATGTAATCCACGTCAAATGCATACTGAAACCGTTGATGGTAATAATCCTTTGGCAGTCATTGATGCATATAAACGTAAGATGAAAAATATTGAAGATAAAGAAGGACCAATCTTCTTAGAATTGGTGACTTACCGTTTCTCAGGACACTCTCCATCTGATGCAGATTCATATAGAACTGAAGATGAGAAAGATGCTTGGGCAGATCATGATCCGCTCAAAACATTCCCGGAGCAGTTGATTGAAGCTGGTGTTGCTGATCAATCCGAAATCGATGAAATTGACGACTATACAATTACCAAGATTACACAAGCTGTTAAGTTGGCTATTGATCCAGAAATTTCCCCTCGCATGGACTTGCAAGCAGACCCCAAAGCAATTGAAGATCTGATGTTTTCCAATGAGAAAGTTGCAGCATTTGATGATCGTGAACCCGATATGTTGGTTACCAAAGAAGAACTTGCTGACAACATCAGAGTAAAACAAATTTCACGTCGCGAGCGTTATGCTTTTGACGAAAATGGAAAAGCTCTAACACCGAACAAACGCTATCAATTCCGCGACGGAGTTTTTGAAGCTGTTATTAATAAATTCTATGAAGACCCAACCTTAATTGCTTATGGAGAAGATTTGCGTGATTGGGGTGGGGCTTATGCCTGCTTCCGCGGTTTAACAGAAGCTGTTCCCTATCATCGTTTCTTTAACTCACCTATTTCTGAAGCGGCAATTATCGGTTCCGGTATCGGCTATGCGATGGCGGGTGGTCGTGCTTTAGTTGAATTAATGTATTGCGACTTCTTAGGTCGTGCAGGTGACGAAGTATTTAACCAATTACCGAAATGGCAAGCTATGTCAGGCGGTTATCTCAAGATGCCGGTTGTCATTCGCGTTTCAGTAGGTTCTAAATACGGTGCTCAACACTCACAAGACTGGACATCCTTAGTTGCCCATATTCCGGGAATCAAAGTTGCATTCCCAGCGACACCTTATGATGCAAAGGGCATCTTGACCGCAGCGCTTAACGGAACAGATCCGGTAATTGTTTTTGAAAGTCAAAGACTATATGATATCGGTGAAGAGTTTGTTAAAGAAGGAGTCCCGGCAGAACCGTTTGAAGTAACACTCGGTGAGCCTGCTCTACGTAGAGAAGGTTCTGATGTAACATTCTTAACTGTTGGTGCAACCATGTATCGTGCACTTGAAGCAGCTGACCAATTGCAAGAAAAATATGGTATTTCGGCTGAAGTAATTGATGCAAGAACACTAGTACCGTTCGATTATGACATGGTGATTGAATCGGTTAAGAAAACCGGCAAAGTTATTGTTGCAGGTGATGCTACAGAAAGAGGATCTTACCTCAATGATCTGGCTCGCAATATTCAAGATATGGCTTTTGATTATCTTGATGCTCCGGTACAAGTACTCGGTTCACGTAACTGGATTACACCTGCTTTTGAATTAGAAGATGATTTCTTCCCTCAAGCAGATTGGTTCATTGATCTCTATCATGAGAGAATTGCTCCAATTGCCGGCTATACACCGAAACACAACTTCACCGATGGTGAAAGATTAAGACGTAGTAAATTAGGCGTATAATCATTTAACCCCTTTAGTACACGAATAGTGTAGAAAGCCATCCTTGACTTCAACTCTTGGATGGCTTTTAATTTAATAAGAAAAGAGAGACATAATGGCTGAAAAAAACATCTTAAGCACAGAAAAAATATCTAAATTATTTTGGAAGCTCTCGATTCCGGCGATCATTGCTCAATTAGTTAACTTGCTTTACAACATGGTCGATCGAATGTATATAGGACATATTAAAGATGTCGGTCATATTGCATTAACCGGAGTTGGCGTCAGCATGCCATTATTAATGATTGTAAGTGCTTTTGCAATGTTGATTGGCGCCGGTGGTGCGCCAAGAGCTTCGATTGCTTTGGGAGCCGGAAATCAAGAAGAAGCAGAACAAATCATGAATACTGCTACAATCACTGCATTTATTGTAGGAATTGTTCTAGCAGGACTTGGTTTAGTTTTTCGAGAACCTCTTTTGCTTGCTTTTGGCGCAAGTTCGGAAAGTCTGCCTTATGCTATGCAGTATATTGAAATCTATCTTTTGGGAAGTCCTGCTGTGATGGCTTCTCTGGGCTTAAACTTTTTTATTTCAGCCCAAGGCTTTGCCGGTACAGCTATGAAAACAACTTTAATCGGAGCAATTTTAAATATTATTTTAGATCCGATTTTTATTTTTGGCTTTAATATGGGAACCAGAGGAGCAGCTTTGGCAACTGTTATTTCTCAATATATTTCAGCTGCCTGGGTTGTTAAATTCTTTTTTAGCAAAAAAAGCCAGATGCAAATTAGCTGGCGAAATCTTCGTATTAAACCTCAATACTTGGGGCAGATTGTTTCACTAGGTCTTTCACCCTTTATTATGCATTTAACAGAAAGTTTGCTCCAAATTACTTTTAACAGAACACTCTTCAAGTTTGGCGGTGATCTGTATGTAGGTACAATGGCAATCAACAGCTTAATCATGCAATTTATTTTCATGCCGATTGCCGGTTTAGCTCAGGGAGCAACACCGATTATCAGCTATAACTATGGTGCGGAAAAACCGGAACGTGTCAAACAAACGATCAAATTGCTGATAGCTTCAAGTGTTATTTACACTACGGTTTTCGGTTTATTTATTCAATTTTTCCCGGATTTATTGATCGGCATGTTTACAACTGAACCGGCACTGATTGCAGCGACTCGTTGGACGATGCGCATTTTCTGTTTCGGTGTATTTTTCTTAGGTTTCCAAGTGTCATGTCAACAAAGCTTTATAGCTTTTGGTCAAGCCAAAATCAGTGCTTTCATGGCTTTATTGCGCAAAGTAATCTTGCTGATTCCACTGATTCTGCTTTTACCACGCTTTATGACAGATAATCCGGTTTTTGGAGTTTACTTAGCTGAGCCGATTACAGATTTTATTGCAGCAGCAACAACTACAATTGTCTTCTTTAACTTTGTCAGAAAGGAACTCGCATTCTAATACTAGAATTCGGATAAATAAGATATAATACAAGGTAGAAGGATTCTCTCTTAGAAGAAAAAATTTCTTCTAAATTAAAATGAGGAGTAATATGACCTTGAAAAATCGTGCATTACCGACAGATTTGCTAAAACAAATGCTTGAATTGCGTCAGGATGTATATGAAGACGGAATGAGTCTTTATAAGCGTTGGAAAAAAAGGATAGAAAAAGAAGATTTTCATGGAAGTGCTCAAAATCTTGCTTTTTATATTGCTTTACGCAGAAGAGATATTCGCGACCTACAAGATGAACTGTCAACTTGGGGTTTATCATCCCTGGGACGTCTTGAGTCACGTACAATGAGCACTATCGATGCTGTTATTTCAACATTGAGCAGGATCATTGGCCGGGATATTGAAAGATATGATTATCCTGAGAGTTCTTCTTTTCAATTCGGGCGCTATATATTACAAGAAAGAGCAGAAGAATTATTCGGCGAGATACTACCCGAGCGAAATACTGCAATAATGGTAACTGTTGCCAAACCGGAAGCAGGGGATTACCAAGCGATCAAAGAATTGATTGAATCAGGTATGAATGTAATCAGAATCAATTGTGCTCATGATGGTCCGGAAGTCTGGCAAAAAATAATCGACAATGTCAGAAAAGCTGAAGCTGAGACTGGTAAAACCTGCAAAGTCAGTATGGATATTGCAGGACCAAAAGCCAGGGTTAATTGGGTTCTATCAGCAAGAAGACGTGACCGGGTTACTGTAGGTTCATCTTATTTCTTATGTAATAAAATGGAAACCTCTGTAGAAGATGAAGATGAACTCAAAGTCGGCTGCAGTTTGCCGCAAATCCTAGATAATCTAAAAGTTGGTAGTCGTGTTCTGTACGATGATGGGGTAATTGAAGGTAAAGTTGAATCTGTTGCTGAAGATGGAGTTATTGTACGTGTCACAAAAACACATCGACCCAGAGGAGTCAGATTAAGAGTAGATAAAGGTCTCAACTTTCCTGGAACTAAGCTGAGACTACCTGTAATTACTGAAAAAGATGAACTAGATCTCGATTTCGCGGTAAAACATGCAGATATCATTTCATTTTCTTTTATCAAAAACAAAAAAGATATTCGTCGTTGTCTGGCAGAAATTGAAAAGAGAAATAATACCACTAACAAACCGGCAATCATAGCTAAAATTGAAACTTTACAAGGTATTGATAATTTGCCTGACATTATTGCCGAAGCTGCGGGTAAAGTAAACTTCGGAGTAATGATTGCCCGAGGAGATTTGGCAGTGGAAACAGGTTATATGCGCCTGGCAGAACTTCAACAACAAATTCTCTGGATTTGTGAAGCGGCCGATGTGCCTGTGGTTTGGGCTACTCAAGTCTTAGATCATATGGTGAGTACCGGAATACCCAGCCGAGCGGAAGTTACCGATGCAGCTGAAGGTGCCGCCAGAGCAGAATGTGTAATGTTGAATCGTGGTGACTACATCAAAGAATCGGTCAGCTTTTTGGCAGAACATCTAGCGAGAATGGAAGCTAATGTCTACAAAAAGACACCTCGTTTACGTGCCTTAGGTATTGCCAAAAAAGTTGAATTGGAAGATGTGGAAGCCTGATTTTCTAATTATTCTCCGGATTATATTATAAAAAAATTCAGCTAATATTTATTAAGGAAATCTTATATGAAATTTATTTCTTATATTTATCAAGGAAAACCTGATTACGGAATACTTAATCAGAATTCTCAAATCGTGCCTTTAGCCACAATTCTAAGTAGTTTAAATTACGATGTACCTCCTGATTTACTAGCATTTATCATCGAATACGGTCGGACAATTAATTTAGAGATTAATTCTGTTTTGTATCACTTTGCTGATCAGGAAATATCTTTAACTGAAGTAAAATTACTATCTCCAATTAGGTATCCTAGACGTAATGTTTTTTGTGTTGGGAAAAATTACCAAGATCATGCCCTTGAAGTAACTGAATTTACTAATGAAGGTTCAATCCAATTACCTACCTATCCTATTTATTTTTCTAAAGCTTGTGATGTGTTATTAGGTGATCAGGAGATTATTGAAATCCGACAACCCTCTGCTCGGAAATTAGACTACGAAGTTGAACTGGCTGTTATTATAGCAAAAGATGGCAAGGATATTGATTTGAATGCTACTGAACAATATATCTTCGGTTATGCAGTCAGTAATGACATCTCAGCCCGTGATCTTCAAACTGCAAGAGGGCAATGGTTCAAAGGAAAAAGTTTAGATAATTCTTTAGCTCTGGGACCTTATCTAGTCAGTGCAGAAGAAATTGCATTTCCACCACAGTTAAATATTTCAGCTAAAGTAAATGGAGAATTAAGGCAAAAATCTAATACAGCCAATTTTATTTTTGATCTCGCTACACTGATTTCTGATTTATCACAGGGTATGACTTTACGTGCCGGTGATATAATTATGACCGGAACTCCTGCTGGTGTAGGTGTTGCCATGAAACCACCTCAATATCTAAAATCAGGCGATCTGATAGAATTTGAAATAGAAAATATAGGTAAGCTGACTAATTCCGTCAAGATTGTTGATTAGCGATTAGAGGACACAAGAACAAAAGGACATTAACATCATGATTTACACGATAACTTTGAATCCTTCATTTGATCAGACAATTATTTGTGAAAATTTTCAGATTAATAAATTAAATCGTGCCTTAGAAACCAGAAGAGATATAGGTGGCAAAGGGATCAATGTTTCCAAAATTGTTAAAGTACTGGGCGGAAAACAACAAGCTCACGGACTTTTACCGCAAAAGGGTTCCGAAGAGTTTCTGGAGTCAATGCTTAAGGCAGGACTTGAACATTCTTTTGTGCTTGTTCCGCAAAAGATGATTAGAACGAATCTTAAAATCATCGATCAAGCAACAGAAGAGTTTACTGAGCTTAATCAAGCCGGTCCTGAATTAGCTGAAGAAAACCTTGATTTACTGGTTGAAAAATTACTCAAAGTAGTCAGTTCGGATGATCTTATTGTTCTATCCGGTAGTATTCCGACAAATTTTCCTGCTCAGACATATAAGAATTTAATCAAGATTTTTAAGCAACAGGCTTGCAAGGTTATTTTAGATGTCGATGGAAGGAGTCTGCAAGAAAGCATCTCAGCTGCTCCTTTTTTAATTAAACCTAATCTCTTTGAATTAGAACAATTAGTTGGCAAAAAAATTACTAGTCTAGCCGAGATAGAACAAGCAACAAACCCTTTATTAGATCAAGGTATAGAGCATATTTTAGTTTCGCTGGGCAGCAAGGGCAGTTTCTATTCAAGCAAGCAAGAAAAAATCTACATTCAACCGCTAAAAGTTGAAGTGAAAAGTCCGGTCGGAGCAGGAGACTCTCAAGTCGCAGCTTTTGCTTACGGAATTGAAAACAATTTACCTATTCAGGAAATTCTTAAACTGACCTGTGCTACTTCAACAACCATGGTACAAACTACAGGTACTACTGCACCCGAACTTGAGCAGATCAAACAACTGATACCGCAAGTGAAACTAGACAAGTTTGATGAGTTAGCAGAACAAAAACCGGGTATTTTCTAAATCTGATAGACTAAGCAAACGAAAAACATGTTATCATTTTATTATTGTAATTAAATTTCAAAAAATAATATTTAATAATGGAGCTACCATGAAAAAGATTTTAACAAAAATAGTTACTGTTTTAATCATACTTACAATGATCCTAACAGTTGCTTGTAACAAAAAAACAGAAGAAGAGGAAGAAACTGTTGCAGAGTCAATGTTACCTGTGGAAAGTGAAGAAGTATCCGAGAGTTCAGTAGAAGCTACCGAATCCGAAATGAAAACCAAAGCTCTTGAAACAGAAGTTTCGGAAACAGAAAGTGAAGCGTATGCAAAATTCTCCGGTTTACCGACAACTGAGGTAAGAAATAACTTACGTCCGATTGCCGTAATGCTGGATAATCATCCGGCTGCAAGAATGCATGCCGGAATTCGCCAAGCGGATATGGTTTTTGAAATGCGTGTTGAAGGTACTTATACAAGATATATGGCTCTTTTCCATTCGCAAGATGCTGAATTGTTGGGACCAATTCGTTCTGCGCGTAAATATTATATTGAGCGGATGAATGAGTTTGATGCCGGCTATGCACATGTTGGCGGTTCAAGTGAAGCCACCGAAATTTTGGCCACCGGTAACTATATTGATCTGGATGCTATGATTGCACCTCCTTCAGCTATGTGGCGTTATTTTGAAACCGGCAAGGTGGCACCTCATAATATGTATGGTTCAACGGAATCCTTGCGTGAATTTATGCAACAGATAGGATATGAAGAAACCAATGATACCGAAGGCTATCTCTTTAATCAAACAGCTGAAAAACCGAATGGAGAAAAGGCCGAAGAAGTAAGTGCCAGTTATTTTGCTGACAACAACAGCTTATTTAGATATGTTCCGGAAACACAAACTTACTCTTTGACCAAAGACGGTGTAGAGCAAGTCGATGAAAATGATCAGGAACCTTTTGAGATAGTCAATATTATTATTCAGGAAGCAGTTTACTATCCGCATCCTACAATTGGCGGAATCTTAACTTTAGATCATTTTGGCGAGGGAACCGGTTACTATATTTCACAAGGTGAATATATCCCGATTACCTGGGTAAAAGAAGATTTGGCAAGCAGAACTAAGTATTATCGAGACGGAGAAGAATTAAAACTCAATCCCGGTCAAACTTGGATTCTGGTCACCGAAGCTGAAACCTTAATAGATTTCGGAGATTAGGGCAATAATAATTCAGAAAATTCCTGATTGCTTAATCCTGAGAAATAGTCTGAAATTGGGTAGGTCAAGTTATTGACAGTATCTTTAATGGCTGTTTCTTCCAGGGTTAAGCCTTTTAATGCTTGAGCTAATTCCCCGACATCGCGCACGCCGAAGAAATCACCGTAAAAAGTAACATTTTTTAGCTTAGAACGTGATGTTTCTAATAATACTTCAATGTTACCGAATGAATATTTTAGATCTTTACGTAAATCGTAAGCTGGAGATTTTCCGTAATTCCATTCCCAGCTTGCTTTATATTCAGCAAGTTCTAATATATTCTCTTTATCCGTTTCGCTTAAAATATAAGGTTCAAATTCTGGACGATCAGTTTTCATTTCATCAAATAAGGCTTGTTGAAAATCTTCAACCGTCATTGATGAGCCTAGATGATCCTTAATATTGGTGACCCGGCTACGCACAGATTTAATTCCTTTAGATTTTATTTTATCTTCTCTGACATTCAATGAATTGCTTAAGACCGAAACATCAACATCAAACATTAAACAACCGTGATGTAAAACACGGTCTTTGCTATAAGCTTGTGCATTTCCGCAAAATTTTTGACCCTCAATCTCCAGATCATTTCGGCCGCTAAAGGTTGCTTTGATTCCCAGTTTAGCCAAAGCTCTGATTACAGGTTGAGAAAAAGCCTTAAAATCGAAAGCATTTTCGTCTTGACGTGGTGCTATTATGGTGTAGTTGAGATTATTATAATCATGATATACAGCACCTCCGCCGGAAATACGACGAATTACTCTAATGTTATTTTCTTTAACGAATTCACTGTTAATCTCAGCCAGAGCATTTTGGTTTTTTCCGATTATGATTGATGGCTGATTAATCCAGAGCATAAAAATCTCATCAACATCAGTTAAATTATTAAAAGCGTAATCTTCAAGTGCAACGTTATAAGCAGTATCATTTGTGTGACTAATAATATATTTCATAAACAATCCGATCAGATAAAATTTGGTCAATCTATCCACATCTGAGTTATAAAGATTGACCAAATCAAGTATTAATTATTTTGAGCTAAAAAGCAATAATGATTGCTTTTCCTATGGCTCAGCTTCAAATTCAACCAGGGGTAGAGGTACTGAATAATATTCTTTGAATTCAATTCCTTGAATCGAATTCTCAGCCATAATGTTGGCCGTGCGCTCTGAGGACCCCTGAATCAAAGAAATATCATTAATTCCATAATCAGCCGGATTTTCCAAGGCTCGTTTTACGGGAATAACTCTGCTTTGTGTAGCATCGTGAGCAATCTTGATCATATTGCAGTAAGTTGCCAGATATCCACATTCGCCGATTGATACTTCACCGTATTTATCTCTTTCAAAAGTGACGATCCCCATTAAACCGTCCTGGCAATGCCCCATCATATCGGCAGTGTAATAATCCTGATCCGAAACCGAATTACCCAAAGAATAATATACTAACATATTATGTTTGCCATCTTCAGATTGTACGGTTTTTATCGGTTCAACCACGTGAGGATGCATACCGAAAACCATATCAACACCTGCATCGGCTAAAGCCTGAGCATAAAGTTCTTGTGACCAATCTTCACTTAAACTGTATTCAGTTCCCCAATGCATGATAAAAATAACAACTTCATTGCCATCTGCTCGCATAGTTTGAGCGCGTGTTTGTAGTTTTTCCATATCTTGATAGATATACGGTTCTTCTAAACTGAAAGTGTCAATTAGATGCTCGCTTTCAGCAGGAACAGGAATACCGTTCAAACTGACTAAGCCGTTGATTTTAGGGGTTGTATAAGTAGCTGTACTGATAGCAACTTTGATTCCGTTTAATTCTGTAGAGAAATAAGGCGGATCTCCTTCTTTGCGAGTTCCCAGATTTTCCAAGCCGGCACTGCGCAATGCATCTATAGTAGCATTCATACCTTCAACTCCTCGATCGACACTATGATTACTTGCGGTTGTACATAAGTCGAATCCTTTTTCAGCCATCGAATCGGCTAGAGCAGAGGGAGCAGAAAACATGGGATATCCGGTATAAGGAGGACCGGCTAAAGTACCTTCCATATTAAACATGGCAAAATCCAGATTGTTCACATCGGATTCCAAATATTCATAAATGTATGGATAATCATATGAACCGTCTTCTTGTAGTCCGCCCTCAATTAACCATTCATGAAAAAGAACATCACCGATCATCCCAATTGTGAAAGAAGAGGTTAAATCCTGCTGTTCTTTTTCTACTAAAGCATCAAGCGAAATTGTCTTTTGCGAAGGTGATGTTGACTGGTCATTTGCCGGAGTTGCTATTTGGTCATCCGGCACAGATTCGACTTGTTCATTTTGCTGACTATCTGTTCGTGCCTGTTCTTGGTGATTGCCTTCTTTTGCTACACAGCCTTGCAAAACAAAAATTAGGCTAAGCAGGAGAATAATTATCAGGTTTTTATTGAAAAGAGTGGTATGATCTGAACGTTTTTTATTTAACATGTTATTCCTTTTCCGAGCATCTTTGGTTGCTCTCTGACAAGCTTAATAATAGTGTTAATGCTTAAAGTATATTATATTTTGAGCTTAAATCATATATCTATTGAAAGTTTAGCCAATCGGCTTGGTCTTAATTCTTACATTATGTTATTTCTTTAATTATTACTTAATATTGATTGAACTTCTTTTGTTTAAGACTGTATAATTATTATAGGTGGTCAAAATGGTATTTTCTGATTGGTTAAATTATTTTCAAAATAAATTTGAAATAAAAAATGTGGAGCTGGCCCATTTTTCAGGTCTGCATCCAAGTACGATCAGTCGTTATCGTAGGGGTGTTAAGTCACCACTTACAGATCGCAACCATTTAAACCGGATTGTTGCCGGAATTATTCAAGTGGCTACTGAAAACAATAAACTTTCAGATTTGCGAAATTTTGTAAATGATCAATTAAAGGCGAAACTTGTGACTAGTTCGTCCGGCTCAGCAAGTTGTGATCAACTGAGTGAACTCTATCTCTTGCCTGGTGATTATTCTATTTTGCATCATGATTTATTACGACTTGCCCAATTATCCTTGGGCGAAGATCCTGATCTAATGCATGATTACCTACCCGATTTTGATCAAAAAATAGATTGCTTTATGCAATTATTTTCAGTCAGCAATGCCCGTTTAGCTAATATTCTTAACTTGGATCATTCACTAATCAGCCGTTGGCGTAGCGGAATCAGAACTCTGAAAAAAGATAATCCCACACTTGAAACACTGGTTGCATATATTGCAGACACCTTAACAAAAGCCCAAAAGACGGATCTGCCAAATGCGCAACAACACTTTATCCAGTGTATTATTAGTGATGCGAGTTTAACAGTTGAACAAAATATTCTTAATTGGTTGCAATCAAGTCAGCAGGATTTCCAAATTGTCCGTAAGAATGTTGAGAATATCTTAGAGATGATCAATGCATGGCCGGGAAATAAACCGCAAGCTGTACAGTTAGATCACGGATATCTCCAATTGCTCAGTGATAAGAAAAAACAGGAGAATTATCGTGGTATAAAAGGCTTACGAGAAGCGGTGATTCGTTTCTTTACAGATATAATCCTCAGTGAAGAAAAACGTACACTCCAATTGTTTTCAAATCAGGAAATGCAATGGATGGCAGAAGATCAAAGATTTTTGCAAACTTGGCAAATATGTATGCAGACCATAATAAATCAAGGCCACCAAATTGAAATTATTCATAATTTAGGTCGTTCATTGGAGGAGCTCACATTAGGAATTGAGAAATGGCTACCATTACATATGAATAAAAATGTCACAGCTTACACCTGTGACCGGATAAATCTGAGCGAAAAAAACCAGAACCCTTTAGTCAAGACTTTATTTATTGATGTAGGCAATGCTGCAATCAATGCCGAAATGGTCAAAGGCACTGAAGACCAAAGTGATTATCATTACTATACTTCAAGTAATAGACTTAAAGAATTGGGTGAACAATTCGAACAGTTAAAACAAATGTCCGAACCGATCATGGTATTTTATCCTGAAAATACCGTATTCAGTGCAGAAATCCTCAAGGAATCTCAAATAATCAATCAGGATCAGGAAGAGAATGCTTTGACGAATGAGTTAATCTTATTATTTCCAGCGCTACCCCTTTGTTTTTTCCCGCAAGATATTGTTAAAGAAATTCTCGTAGCTACAGGGTTAAGTTCATCTACAATAAAAAAGATCATAGAAGAGAACAAAAAACTAGTTCGTATGTTGGAAGATTATATAGAAACAGGTAAGACGACAGTAATCGGGCCTTTTACTGATCAATTAAAAACAAATCCTGTGGTTCTGTTACCGGATACAAATGACACTCTGGAAGTTGAATTATCTGAAGAACAGTATAGAGCAGGCATGGAAAGTCTTTATTCTTATCAAGAGAATTATCCGAATTTCCAAATCAGACCTCTAGTTAAGGTACCTTTTAATAATCTTCATATTATCTCACTTAATCACAAAACAATATTTTTGCTCAAAACTAAAACCCCTCATCTCTTGATCAAATTTCAACATGAAATAAGCGTTATCTGCTTCAATCGCTATTTAGAATCATTTATCTGAGCACTAAATTATCACTTGATCAATTTGGCAATGACAATTTCCTGCACGTTTCTTTGTAAGAGATTCTTTTATTTTATAATATTACCAAACAAATCAGATTCATAGATAAGAACTATTTTGAGCTGCTTATACCACATTGTATAAGTGTCCGGCACTATCAGGTGGAGTAATTAAATCAACTTATTCTTTAGATTTAATTATTCATCTATTAAGGAGAAAGTTGTCATGAAATGTAAAAATTGCGGTTTTGAAAATGAACCAAATCAAGAATATTGTATCCAATGTGGCAATATGCTAAATGACGCAAATATCAATCAGTATCCTGAGGAGAGTATTCCTAATCAAAATGTTATGGGATATCCGGCGAGTCAAATAGATCAGCCGAGCCAGCCGGGCGTACCGGAAGGAAGCATGGATCAGACAGGTCCTGCATCGGACTTTCCGGGTCAAACCGGTCCACCGGCAGAGACTCCGCCGTTAGCCGATCAAATGCCGGGTTATCAGCCTGTAAGTGGCCAAGGATCAGGTTATCCACCACAAAGCAGTCAGCCGACAAGTTATCCCCCGCCAAGTGGTCAACCGTCAGATTATCAACCAAGAGGGGGAACGCCTGATCAAACTTATAGCACAGGCTCGGGCGGCTATTCTCAAAACGGTTATGCCTATTCTGCTCCTCAATCTCAACCGCCACCGCAAAAGAAAAAGCGTCGTTTGGGGCTGATTATTGGTCTAAGCGCTGTTGTAGTAATTTTAGCGGTCTTGGCCCTTTTGCTATTCCCAAGACGTCTCAGCTATGAAAGTGAAGACGATCCAACAACTATCAGTGCTAATCTTGCCGAATACAATATCGAGATCAAAAGCAATCAGGGAATTCGTGATACCTTTTATGCACTAAATCCCAATGATCCTCAAAATTTAAACTCTTATCGATCCGTAGAGGGAGAAGGAGGTTTTTTCAAAAAATCTATACAATTGAAAGATCTGGCATTAATTCCGGGGAACAATACTCTTTATCTCTATACAAAAACTTTATTCGGTAATTCCAAGCCGGAAAAAATAGTCTTAACCCGCCATGTAGGTTATTCAGCTCGTTTTGAAGATGATGCCAGGCAAGAGCTGAATCAGGACACTGCTATAATTGGCAATGAATTGATCGTAATTCTTAATGAGGATGCTGCAAGATCTGATGCAGAGAGCATTGCAGCAAAATATGGAGCTGAAATTGTCGGAGAGATGCCGCTGCTCAATGAATATCAATTGCGTTTCTCAGATCCAAATATTGATTTAAATGCTTTGCAAGATAGTATTTCTGCAGAGCCGGAAGTGGAGCTGGTTATCTTTAATTTGCTCCATAAATTTGAAGGTTCCAGTTATCCCAATGACAGTCTTTTAGATTCATGGGACGAAAATAATCCGGAAGGCAACAATTGGGGTTTGGAAGTCATGCGTGTTTCTCAAGCTTATGCAGAGGATCCGGGTTTTGCTAATGTTAAAGCAGGCGTGATCGATGGCAGTATTCAATACGATCATGAAGATCTCCAAGTACCTCTAGAAAATGTATATATTCATCCTTCACCAAATATTAGAAATATGGAAGATTTAGTTCGTTATCGTGCCAAAGGTACCAATGAACCCGGAGAAAATTATATGGGTCTATTAGAACACGGAACTCACGTTGCGGGTACTATCGGTGCTATTACTAATAACGGTCTGGGTGTTGCAGGTGTGAACAGAGATTGTGAACTGTATTTTTTCCATTATTGGCATTTTATTATGGATCCGGCAACCCGTGAAATTGTCTATTATGAGGATCGTTCACCTGAAATCAGCACATTTGAATTTCATGTTTCAATTGCAACTTTGGCTAGTCAAGGTTGTAGAGTAATAAATTTCAGTATAGGAAGTGTAAATCCGAGTACCCCCGAAGACTGTCCATGGGAAGGTCCTGATGCCCAAGGCTATGGAGAGATTTGTTCGCGCTTGGAACAAGCAGGTTTCGATTTCTTATTCTGTAAATCTGCCGGAAACGAAACTGATGATGCTGCACGCTATTCATTTAATCGTACTTTGGTCGGAACAGATGCGGGCAGGAGACATACCTTGATTGTTGCTTCAATTGAGAATACGCCGGTTGCTACGGGATCGTTCAACGATACACCCTATCCGGCTGTTGCAGGATATCAATTGTCATATTTCAGTAATTATGGCGAGATGGTTGATGTAGCAGCTCCCGGATCTGATATTTTCAGTACATTCCCTTATGACGTATATGACAATCTTTCAGGTACTTCCATGGCTTCACCGAATGCGGCAGGAGTTGCTTCACTGATCTATGCGGCCAATCCCGGATATACCTCAGAACAGGTCAAAACCATCTTAATGAATGAAACAGATACATTTTCACCTGATTTTGACGGCCGGCCTATCCCTGTTGTCAATGCAGCTATGGCAATAAAAGCCGACGCGGAAGAAAACAATCTGGTCAAAGCCAATGTCCTGGATGCAGATACTCGTGAACCGATTGCTCAGTTTAAGGTTGTAGCTACAGGAGCAGAAAATCCGCCAATTAGCGATAACTTTACCAATGGGAAATTTTCCATGACTGTGCCGGCTGATTCTTACAGCTTTACTTTCAGTGCTGAAGGATATAGTGATGAACAGATCACACAATTCACAGCGCCCGGTGATGGAAGTACAATTGATTTACCGGAAGTTTTGATGAAATCCGGTTCGGCAGTCGGAACAATTTCCGGCCAGGTCGTCAATGCTGTGGATGGCTCCGGACTGGCTGATGTAATGCTTACATTCTATACAGCAGATGACACAAAGATCGGAGAAGCCAATGTTGATGCAGACGGTAATTATCTAATCGATTTGCCTCAAGGCAGTTATAAAATGATTGGGCAGAAAGAAGGATTTATAGAGAATGAAATGGAAGTAAATTCTGTTGCTAATACCGAAACAGAAAATCAAAATCTGATCCTCAGTCCGAATATTACTTCCGATCAAGCAAGATTTGTCTTAAGCTGGGGTGAGGAACCATGGGACTTAGATCTTCATATTAAAGGCCCGGGCGTAGGTGATGACCCATACGGCCATGTTTATTGGTTTAATAAATATTATCCCTCCAGCTATGATGATCTAATGTATGAATTAGATGTTGATGATACAGGAAGTTATGGTCCGGAAACTATCACTTTATTAAAAGAACAATCCGGTGATTACATTGTCTATGTCCACGATTATTCAAATGCTCTTTATGATACGTCAGATGAGCTGGGTAAGTCCGGAGCTAAAATAACCGCCTATACAGCAAATGGGGTTCAAACCTTTGAGGTACCAAATCAACCCGGTACTTTATGGAAAGTCTTGAAATATTCAAACGGGGTAATTACTCCGATTAACGAGATGCTTTACGAAGTATTTGAGAGTGATGTACCTACAAGATGATTTAATTAAAGAATTTATCAACAAACAATGAATTAAGGTAAATCTATGTATCAAGTAAACCCAAAACAAAATAATAAGCGATGCCTGATCTCAAAGTTCAGGCATCTCCAACTGATTATTTTACTATTGGTAATTTTGGTGTTTTGTTTTATTTTTAGCGGATGTAATAAACAGAATAAACAGACAGAGGAAACACAGGAATTGAAACTAATAGGAACTTGGGAAGGAAAAAAGCCCGGCGACACTAGTCTTATTACTTTAACTTTTAAAGCTTCTTCAATTAAAGATTATGATTATGATCTCGAAGTTGATAGTCCTGATCAAGATTTATTTTCTATTTCCGGCCCTAATATTAATTATGTAGGAAAAGTTCTACCGGATGGTCAGATCTCAGTAGGTTATTGGAAAACCGGTGTCTCAGATTTTAGCGGGACAAATCAGGATGATAAATTAGAGATGCAGGTCTCCGATATCTGCTTGATTAATCCAATAGATGACAATCAACTATATTTAACTGTACCTCCGATCACCTTTACCCGGACAAAACAATCCAGCCAAATCATATTTACTACAAAAGCTACTACAGAAGTTCCTACTACAACTGAAACAACAACTGAAACAACAATTGAAACAACTGCTTCAATTTCTACACAACCGACTGAACCTAACACTTCGCCATCTACTACTGCAACTCAACCACCCCGTCCCGATTATGAAATTGTGAGCAAGTGGGATACGTCGTTTGAGATAATCTACAATAGAAATCTTTTACAAGGAACTTTGATCGAAGAATGGAAAGAAGTTATCGAGTGCAAAGTAGAATTGGGCAAAATTTCTGAAACCCAATTCAAAATTTATCTTACGCCAATTTCTGTAATCCATAATGGACAAAGTCTTGACTCCAATCAGATCAGGCAGGAAACACTCGAATATGATGCTGAAATCTACGAAAATATCTTAATTTTTACGTTGGAATCAGAACTGTTTATTCATAAAACAGATTATGATTCCGGCTATGTCAAACCCATGCGTTGCAAATTATTAATTGAAGAGGGTCAAAATTCTTTGATCGCCACAGAAACCCAAACTCATAAAAAGATCGGTGACAATGAAGATGTAATTAGAGTAAAAATCAAAATGCAACAAACAGATTAGCTATTTCATCAACTTATCGATCAGGGATTGGATTTCAGCCAGTTTTTGATCCCGATCCTGATCGCTCGCAAAAGACTCCCTGACACAGTGGTCAAGATGAGCATGCAAAATAATCTTATTGGTAGATTTCAAGATGGATTGAGCAGCTAATAATTGATTCGAAATGTCAATACAATACTGATCTTCTTCAACCATCCGGATTATTCCATCAATTTGGCCCCGCACTGTTTTTAATCTATTTAAGACTTTTTTGGGATCAGCTTTCATTTTTACCTCTATTTAAATAATTTTGTTCTGTTAAGTTAAAAATTAAAAAGAGATCTGAAAAGCCTCTGGTAGAATGTTCTTGAACAAAACTATTTACCTCCGAGAAAGGACAATTCAGATCTCTATGAAAAGTATATCAAATAATTCATCATTTAACCTAGTTTGCCCTCGTTGTTTTTCTAATAATCTTTATCGTTTTGGCAAAGATAAAGACGGTTTTCAAAAGTTTCAATGTAAATGTTGTAAAAGACAATGGGCTCCTGAGAGTTCTGCTAAACCAAGATCTAATTACAATAAGTATCCACCTTGTCCTAGATGCGGTAAAGCTTCTTTCTTACATAATGACTATCAGCTTTATTCATACTTCACTTGTTCTGACAAGAGATGTAATCATCATTTCTCTGTGCCTAAGTTGGTTGAAATTCCCAATACTTCTTCAAG